>Ga0209542_10008041_pt1 | contig 19839 bp, 17 predicted proteins | sample RifCSPhighO2_01_FD_184028 | JGI IMG/M metagenome (GOLD analysis project Ga0209542, IMG submission 184028) | Soil microbial communities from Rifle, Colorado - Rifle CSP2_plank highO2_0.1 (SPAdes) (version 2) | ecosystem: Environmental > Terrestrial > Deep subsurface > Rock core/Sediment ...
GTTCTCCATCCATCTGTTCTGTACCTTTGGTAAAGGTAATCGTTTCATACCGGCAGTTATATTCCGGGTCGCCATCACACAAATCAGTTTCCTTGCCGGCAATTGGGTATTTGTTATCCGTAAATGTTTCGGCAACATTCACCTCAATCCCGCCCAGCGCATCTACCAATTCTCTAAAACCGGAAAAATCGATCAGCAACGCATAATGAATCGGCGCGCCCACTACTTCTTCGACCACGGCTTTGGCAAGCGTCAGCCCGCCTGACCCGGGATTTTTTTCCTCACCAAATTTATAGGCGGCATTAATCTTGTCTTTAAACGAAGGAATCCAGATATCCCGCGGCACTGAAATCATCACACTATCCTGATTATCAAGCCGCAAACTGAGAACCAGAATGGTGTCAGTTAAATTACTCCCTTCATGGGTGCCACCACTAATACCAAAAAGAACTACGTTGGTCCGCCCTTGAGTTTGTTTAAGTACCGAAGTGTCATTAGTTAAGGTTGCCCAAATGAGTGCGGGAGTCAAGGAAAAACGTTGTTGCAGCTCAATAAGCCCAAAGCCTACCGCTAAAATAACCACGAAAAAAATAACTAACAGAATCCGGAAAATTAAGGCGGATCTAAGTGGGGGCTCTGATTGCCTGGGTAACTTGTCTAATGAGCTCATAGAATTTTTGGGCATCAAGACTCGCGCCGCCTGGCAGTACTCCATCAAGCGCCGCAGTCTGTACGTATGATACAACATTTTCGTGAGTAACACTGCCGCCATAGATGATGGTTGAAAGTTGTGGATGACGCGATTTCAGTTGCCCGGCGACTTGTCCGGCATTTTCAGCAGTTTCGGCTTTTCCAGTCCCAATCGCCCACACCGGCTCATAGGCGACGATTTTGCAATTTTGGGGAATAGTCATTTCTGCACTTTGCACGCAGTACACTGGTTCAATGCCGGCTTTTGCCGCCTGGTCAACTTTTTTCTGTAACTCGCTTTCATTTTCAGCGTGGTATTTTCTTCGTTCCGAATGCCCGATTAACGTATAGTCAACTAAAGACGCCAGCATTTCACCACTCACGTCTCCGGTAAAAGCTCCACTTAAGTTAGGAGAAATATCCTGGGCTCCGAATTGCAGCGGTAATGTAAATAATTTGACCAGTGAAGTCAGAGTCGTCAGGTGCAAAGTTGAAGGACAGAGAATAATTATCACTCCTGACACGTCAAGCGGTTCTTTGCGCCACAGCGTCTGCATGTCCTGAAACCATTGCACCGCGCTTTCGACTGTTTTATTGCTTTTCCAGTTACCGATGATATAAAAAGGGGTGGTACGTGCCATTTTCGGATTATTTGTTAACGCCAGCCTAAACTATTGTGGAATACTTCTGCCTCGATAGTGTAGCTCACGACTCCTTGTGGCAACACGTACTGGAGATAAAATTCACCATTGGGATTAATGAGCGCGGTTTCCTGCCAATCAACCGGTAACCCATTGATTCGGAAGCGGGCGCGTTCAAATGTACCACTGGTCGTTGAACCGAGAACGGCGATATAAATAGTGTCTCCCGGCTGCAAACTGCTCAAATTCTGCACCAGTACCCATTGCCCATCGATAATCTGATAGATTTTGATATTCACACACTGAGCAATCGGAGTTGGTGTGGGCGTGGGTGAAGCAGTCGGCGACGACGTAGGTGTTGGTGTCGGAGTTGGTGACGGCGACGACACAGGTGTTGCAGTTGGTGTGGGAGTTGGCGGGATTGTAGGTGAGGGTGATGGACTTGGCGATGGCGTCGGTGACGGAGTGGGCGATGGCGAAACAGTTGGTGTGGGTGTAGGAGTTGGGGAAGGCAAGGTAATCGTAAAATTGACGATACATTCTGGCACTGGACTGCCTTCGAGCGCTTGGGGTTTTGATTCAGGCGCAGTCGGCGCCACTGGTCGTTGCTGTGCTAACCGATAAACGGTTAACAAAATTAGTCCACCAAGGACAAAACTAAATAGCGCAACTACAACGTACTGAGCAGTTTTATTCATGCACCTCAAGATCTTCAACCTGAAGACAACTTATATCATCGTAAAAGGTCTGATAATTGATTGCAAGTAGTAATTTTTGCCGTAATTCAACTAGTGTTCCTGTGCTATGATCGAAAGGCATATTTTTTTATGAATAACGGACTTAATTCCCAACAACAAACGGCGATAAAATGGACTGAGGGGCCAGTCTTGATACTTGCCGGCGCCGGGTCCGGTAAAACCCGGGTCCTCACGCACAAAGTCGCCTATTTAATTGGGAAAAAACACCTTCCCGCTTCCCAGCTGCTTATGCTTACATTCACCAATAAAGCAGCTTTGGAAATGAAGATGCGCATCCGCCATCAGTTGCAAACCACAAATCAGGAATTGCCATTTGCCGGTACATTCCATGCGCTCTGTGCCAAGATACTGCGCCGGGATGGTACTGCGATCGGGAAACCGGCGGATTTTGTGATTTATGACAGTAATGAACAAAAAGAGGCGATGAAACTTACGCTCATTAAACTAAATATTTCACTGAAACAATATCACCCGGCAGCGATTTTACATATGATCTCGCAAGCCAAAAACGAACTAATCAGCGCAACTCAGTATCCGCAGTATGCGCGGGGCCATTTTCAAACTCTCGTGGCTCAGGCTTATTCAACCTACCAGACTCTGCTTACCCACAGTCATGCGCTTGATTTTGACGATTTACTCATGTACACGGTGCAACTTTTCCAAGCGCAACCAGAAATTGCCCGCAAATATCAACAACAATTTCGCTATGTGCTGGTGGATGAGTACCAGGACACCAATCACGCCCAGTTTATTCTGACACAACTACTTAGCGCAAAACATCGAAACCTGTGTGTGGTAGGTGATGCCAGTCAGTCAATTTATGCCTGGCGCGGAGCAAACGTTAAAAATATTTTAAATTTTCAGGCACATTACCCTGAGGCCAAAATTTTTAATCTGGAACAGAATTATCGCTCTACCCAGGTGATTTTAGATGCGGCTTTTGCCGTTATTTCCAAAAATACAACGCATCCGGTGCTGAGGCTTTGGACCGACAAAACCGGCGGCAATCCAGTGACACTTTATGAAGCGCGCAATGAACAGGATGAGGCTCGGGAAATCCTGAAAAAAATCCAGGATCTGCAGGTGAACTTGCGTGACGCGGCAGTACTCTATCGCACCAATGCGCAATCCCGGGCCATCGAAGAAGTGTTATTGCATGAAGGCGTTCCGTATACCCTCGTGGGCGGAGTCGGCTTTTATGAACGTAAAGAAATTAAGGACGTCCTCTCATATCTCAAGTATATTTTTAACCCGCAGGATACGATTGCCCGGTTGCGGATCGAGAAAATTGGTAAAAAGCGGGCGCAGGCTTTTGATAGGTTGGTTACGTCGCTGCAAACTCAGGAAACCACCCTGCAACTTCTGGAAAAAATCCTGGTCACTACCGGTTACCTTGATTTGTTTAATGCGGCAATTGAAGAAGATCTGGAACGGCTGGAAAATATTAAAGAGTTACGGAGTGTCGCGAGCCAATTTCCGCAGCTGGCAGAGTTTCTTGAAAACGTGGTCTTATCCGAATCTGCATATCGCCCGCATAAACAGGAACTGCATACCGATGCTTTGACACTTATGACCATGCATGCGGCCAAAGGGCTGGAATTTCCGGCGGTTTTCATGGTGGGCATGGAAGAAGGTTTATTTCCGCATAGCCGGTCTCTGCTCTCAACCGATGAACTCGAAGAAGAACGTCGTTTGTGTTACGTCGGGATTACCCGCGCCAAACAATCGTTATTTTTAACTTATGCGCGTAAACGCATGTATTTCGGCACCCGCACGCAAAATTCAGTCTCCCGTTTTATCGCCGATATCCCGGAGCGGATTCTGAAAGTGGAAGCTGACCCGGAAAGTTTGGTTATCTGGTAGCTGATGAAGTGGCGGTGACCGATTCCGGGGAAGATGCAGTTTTAGGAAGTAAGACAAGCAGTAGTGTACCGATAACTGCCAGAATCGCACATCCCATTTCAATCGCAAGAATAAATCGCACCCATTTACTTTTTGGATAATTGAAAGAAAAAATATTGGGAATCAGTCGCTCATCAAATGGCAGCATAGATGATGACTTTTTGCTCATCAACCTTTACTATACCACTTTTGTCAAAAATCAACCAGGCAGTATACATTTGCTGCCTGTCCTGAGTCCCGCCAAGGTAGGACCAATGACCCCCAGATTTTAGCTTTTTTAGTATAATTAACTTATGCAAAAATATCATGTATTAACTGATTTAGACCGGATCCTCTATAACCAGATAGTTTCCCACCCGCTGCAGGCGTGGGAATGGGGCGAGTTTCGGCGTGCAACCGGAATTGAGGTAGTTCGCCTGGGTGCATTCACCAGTAAAAAACTGGTTTCCGGCTTGCAAGTTTCGTTCCACCGCCTGCCGCTACTTCCGTTTACCATTGGTTATCTACCTAAAGGACCAGAACCTACTGCAGAAATGATTACAGCGCTTACTCAACTTGGGAAAAAGCACAATGCTATTTTTATCAAACTTGAACCAAACGTGGAAAAGAAATCAGTAATCAGTAATCAGTTAACAGCAGTAAATCTTAGAAAATCACTGAAACCGCTGTTTACCAAGTATACGTTTTATCTCGATTTAACCAAATCTGAGAGTGAACTTTTGCAAGCCATGCATCCAAAAACTCGTTATAATATTAGGGTCGCCCAAAAACACGGGGTTACCATTCAAGAAGAAAATTCCGCAGAAGCATTTTCTAGATACTTGGAATTAACGCAGGAAACTATTAAACGGCAGGGCTTTTATGCCCATGATGAGAACTATCATCGAAAAATGTGGGATCATTTCTCACATCAACCTACAACTCACAACTCACAACTCACTACCCATTTACTGACTGCGCGTTTTCAGGGAAAAATTCTGGTTACCTGGATTGTATTTTTGTTCAATGGTATTCTCTACTATCCGTATGGCGCCTCTGCCAGTGAACACCGCGAAGTCATGGCTTCAAATCTGATGCTGTGGGAAGCGATGCGCTGGGGCAAAACCTATGGCGCAAAACTGTTTGATCTCTGGGGTACACCCGGACCTGACCCGAAACCAACTGATTCCTATTATGGCTTTCATCGTTTTAAGTTGGGATACGGACCAAAACTTATTGAATTTGTGGGAACGTATGATTTGGTTCTCAAACCAGTATATTATCAACTGTTTAATTTGGTTGACAGGCTGCGCTGGATAGTAATGAAACTAAAAGCTAATTTTTAACCTCGTCATTGCGAGGAACGCAGTGACGAAGCAATCTCGTATGGGATTGCCGCGCCCTACGGGCTCGCAATGACAACAATAACTGATATTCGCCAATCTGCACGCTATGCCCAATTTATGCAAAGCCTGGGTTGGCAAGTGGAGGAAATTGACGGCATTAAAATCTTTATCAAACCTTTTCCCTTGATTGGCGCCACCATTAAAATTCAGCGCGCTGATAAATTACCAGACATTAACAAACTGCACAAGTTGATGAAAAAGTATCACTGCCGTTCTATCTCCTTCGAACCTGATCTCTCTTTCCAACGACAAATGACTAACGACCAACGATTAAAGAATCCTTACTTACCTACTAAAACTATTCTCATTGATTTAACCACATCTGAAACCACAATTTTTAACCGTTTTTCCGAGGCCAAACGCCGAGCTGTGCGCCGAGCAGAAAAAGCTGGGGTAGTGGTTAAAGGATCTGACGATATTAATGAATTTATTAGCTTAAAAAATAAAACCGCTGGGCTTTTGGGCTTTCTCACCACCACTACCTTACAACCATTATGGAAAACATTTGCTCCAGACCAAACAACGGTTTTACTGGCATATTTTCCCGTCATTCCGAGTCCCGCCAATTCTAATATTCAAAATGAAGGCGGGATCGAGGAATCTCTTACATCCCAACTTGGAGTGAGAAAGATCCCTCCACGCGCTCCGCTTGGTCGGGATGACAAGATTGTTGCCGGTATTCTCCTCCTCTTTCATAATAAAACCGCCTACTACTGGATCGCAGCTGCAACAGAAGCAGGGAAAAAATCCTTTGCTCCGACATTACTAGTTTGGGAAGCGCTTAAACTTGCAAAACAAAAAGGCTGCACAATTTTTGACTTTGAAGGTATTTACGACGAACGCTATCCGAATCTCAATAAAAACTGGCTGGGCTTTACGAAATTTAAAAGCGGGTTTGGAGGAAAATCTGCCTATTTCGTTCAACCTTTTACGGTTAACTAATAAGTACCGACTTATTTTATAAAGCCAACCCAACCAATAATTATGAAAATAACTGTCGCAGCTAGCACACCAACGGTTGGCCAAGTTGTACCTGCGACGGGCGCTTTCGGAGTACTGGGAGGACTAGAAGAAGGGGACGGTAGTGATGTGACAATCGATGTCGATTGAGAAATCTCAGTCTGACTAGCTGGAGAACTGAGATTGTTCCCCCCGGTGCCTGGTGTTGGTCTTGGTGTTGGAAGTAGTGTAGGCGATTGGCTTGGTGAAGGAATTATTGAAGGAATTATGGTAGCACTAATACTTGCAGAAGGAGTTACTGATGATAGGGGAGATGGAAAATTTGCAGTACAAAAGACATCAAGATCTTGACCAGGACCAAGCGTAATAATTAATACATCACCGTCATATACTTCCAAAGAAATGTCAACATGTAGTTCTTTAGTACCATTTTCTAATGACGGCCATTCGTTGAGAGGTGGGTAGGTGAGCTCCAAGTAGAGATCACCGGTTTGATCAATATCGTAACGTTTGTATAGCTGCCGCGCGTTATTATCAAGAATAAATTGAACCTCAAACCATCCCCGAAGCCTCATATCTCCCACTCCGGTAGTAGTCACTATGTCGGTTTTAATTTCGTTGGAACACCAACCATAATCCTCAGGAATGTTGAGGGTAATTTCCGCAGCTTCTTCTTTCTTCGGCGCGGTTGGGGCAATGGGTTCCTTCTGGATGATCCGAGATACTGCCAAAAGAATCAATCCACCGAGTACAAAACTCAATAGTGCTAGGAGTGCGTGTCGCGTAGTTCGGTTCATGACTATACAATCGAAACTGCTATTGGTTGATAAAATTTAGACTATACCAAGTATATGAACTGTTAATTTAAATAACAAGTAAAAGAATCGGCACTTATGTATTTACAACACGTATATTTGTGGTATAATAAGGCTAATATGAATAAACTTAGCCTTAAGAAGTTTTTGCGTAAATATCCACATAATGACGCTTGCTTAGACGAGATATTTAAGCGTAAGTATTCCAACGGCGTAGACTGCGTAAGGTGCAAGAAAGTCACTAAATACTACAAAATAATTGGTCGTACTGCCTACTCTTGTGAGTTCTGCCGTACCCAAGTATTCCCCTTAGCAGGTACTATTTTTGAGAAAAGCACCATAGACCTTCGTTTATGGTTCTATGCCATGTTTTTGATGATTAAGACGCGTTCTGGTGTATCAGCAAAACAGCTTGAGCGTGAGCTTGGAGTCTGTTACAAGACTGCTCACCGCATGTTTAAGCAAATTAGAACGCTTATGGATGAAAACGGTGGGGATATGCTCAAAGGGGATGTAGAAATTGACGAAACATATATTGGTGGAGCTGGTAAAAACAGACGCTACGTTGCGCACTTTAATGAGAAAGAGAAACAAATTGTTATGGGCATGATTCAAAGAAGTGGTAAGGCGTACCTAAAACATATTCCTAATACTGGCAAGTGGACACTGATTAAACACATCAAAGAAAATGTTGATCCAAAGGCTCGGATTATTACTGATCAGTTACCAGGATATACGCAGTTGGTTAAATATGGGTATAAACATGATTTTGTAAATCACAACGAAACGTATGTAAAAGGCGACATTCATACCCAAAACGCAGAAAGTATGTGGTCAAACTTAAAGCGGGGTATTTTTGGAGTCTATCGACATTGTTCAGAGCGATACTTGCAAAACTACGCCAATGAGTACGCATGGAGATACAACAACCGAGGGTTGGGCGATGGAATGTTTGATAAATTGCTTAATCAGGTTGTTTTGGTGAAAGTTTTGAAGGTTGGACAGCTCGTCTAAGAAGCTCGTCAAAGTCTTTTTTTTCTATTTCAGGATTTTCGCTTATTCGCTTTTTTAGATGTTCGTTTTTTGGATTTAATTTTCTTTTTCGCATGAGGTAATTTTACCACATCCTGTTTGTCCTCTGGAATTTTCCACACAGCCCGAATAAAAAGGAAACTCATCAAAAGAACTATCCCAAAAAGGAATACACCAGACAAAGTTAAATGCTCCATATTCTTGACAGCGATTCCCACAGCGGTTATACTGCCTATGGCTAAAGAAAATCTTTTCATTTTGATTTATAAAGAATCTTCCTTGCAGGGAAGATTTTTTTATGTATTCATAATTACATCAAAAGATTTTATTTATACGCAAATTTACCCCTTAAATACGCAAAAAGGACTGATCGCGACCACTATTTTGTTGGTCATCTGATCAGTCCGCTGGTTTTTCCACCTGGACTTGTTTACATCATTTTATGAGTCAAATTATAGAAGTCAATACGTGTTCAGGCTACACAAGTGCCAAAGAATCCTACAAAAATCAAAACTCATAACAGTTAGGGTTTTTCTTATTCTATTCCACAAAATAGCTTGTATTCACAGTTTACACATAGCTCGCTGCCGCTGCATTTGAAGTCTGAGGTTTCGATTTCCTTAGCGATTTCGCGGATGGTTTCTCTATCTTTTTCAAGCTGTTTACTGGTTCTGGTCGTAGAAATTTTCTCCTGGGTATCAAAAAAATACAAAGATAATTTGACCTGTTCGGGTTTGCGATTAAACGGCGCTTCCTTAATCTGAGTGGCGGCGAGTGCGTACATTGAGAGTTGCAAATTCGTGTCCAGTTTTCGTTTTGCCGGCACCCTGCCGGTTTTATAATCAATAATTTCAATTCCGCCGTTACCAAGATCATCGATCCGATCAATTTTACCCCCGATTTTGAGAAACCCTTCTTGGGTTTTCGTAATTGCGACAGTGAAAGTATTTTCGAGGGCGAGAATCTTGGCTTCCGGCCGAAATTCAGTTTTATAAAATTCCTGCAGGAATCTCACGCCCTTGTGCCACATTGCCTGTTCATACTGCTTGTCTTTATAACCTTCACGCACCCAGTTTTTCTGCAGCAGTTCTTCCAGATTTTCCGGCTTAACTTTTTCACCTGCTTTCACTAATTCATAAATATCTTTAAGCGCTGCATGCATGCTTGTCCCGAATGACAGAGCTGGAGCAGGGGAGGGTTGAATCTTGAGCAGGTAGCGCAATTTATAATGCAACGGGCACATGCGAAACGTATCAATTTGCGAATAAGAAAGATAAGTAATCGGATGTTTACTTGGGAGTCCCTCGGAGGTAGCCTCGGGATGAACTTTTTTCCAATCAAGTAAACTGAGTTGTTCTTCAGTTTGTTTAATTACATCAGTGCTAATCTCACCTAACACTTCATAAACAAACGGTGACATTTTCTTCTCACGTTTACCTTCACCATAAAAGTTGGCTGCGGTAAAAAACAGGCGGTCGCGCGCCCGCGTCATCCCGACATAAAATAACCTGCGTTCTTCTTCTTCGTGGAAATCCCCTTCCGGCAATGTTTCCCGGATAAGTGCCTCTGGAATCGGAATTTGTTCGCTCCGCTCACGCGTAGGAAACCGCGCCGAGACCAGATTAACGAGAAACACTACCGGAAATTCCAACCCTTTCGCGCTATGCACGGTTAGAATGTTTACTGCATCATTTTCCGTCCAGTCAGTGTCAGTGGCGAGCGGTGAATCACCCAGTTCCATGCGTAGTATAATCCAATCAAGCACAGTCGTAACACTTGCATCTTCGTGTTCACTCTCGTAAGTTTTTAGTTTTCCGAAAAACTTCATGATGTTTTGTGCTTTGTGCTCATCAATTGGGAATTTATATTCCAGAATATTTTTAATCATGCCCGTATTTGCTAAAAAATAATAGAGGAGTTGTCCCGCAGTTTCTTTGGTTAAAAGCGCCAGATGCCGTTTGATCATCTGCATGATCGTTGTTAATTTTTGTTTTGATGCTTCACTAATTAGCGGCGCGTTTATTTTTTCAATCTGTTTTTCACCAACGACAGTTTCCATTCCTTCAAAAAGTGAAATCCCGTAGCGCCGGGAAAAAGCAGTCACAGCCACGAGATCCCGCGCCACTATAGAAAAGTAATCCATGGAAAGTACCCGGTAGAATGACGGGTCATGGGTAAAATCAGTCAATACCTGTAAATAAGCAATTAAATCTTTAATTTCCGGTTGCCGGAATAGTTGCCCGGGTCCCAAAAATTGATAGGGAATTCCGTGCCGCGTAAATGCGCGAGTAAACGGTTCAGCATGGTTGTTGGCACGAATAAGCAGCGCGACGTCTTTCCAGAAATAAGGTTCAGACCTTTTTTCATTAAGGTCTGAACCTGTTTTTGTAACCAATCTTTTAATTTCCTTAGCTACCACATCTGCTTCATTTTCAATGCGTTCTGCGTGCAAAAGTTCAATCTGTAATTTCTTGTTCGTACTTCTAGTGCTTTTCAGTTTTTTGCTGATGCCCATTTTGGCTTCAAGTGTGTCCGGATCATTATGTTTAATCAGGTAATACGAACCATCAAGAATATATTGATAAGAGCGGTAGTTTTGGTTCAGTACTATTTGTGCTGCCTGCGGATAATCTTCTTTGAAATGCAGAATATTGGAAATTGCCGCACCCCGGAATTTGTAGATTGATTGGTTATCATCACCTACCACGGTTAAATTGGGAGTTTTGTGAGGTGGAGCCAGTAATTTAATCAGTTCATATTGGGCGATATTCGTATCCTGAAATTCATCAACGAGAACATACTTAAATTTTGCCCGGTAACTCTCAACTATATTGGGACGCGAGCGAAATAAAAGCAGCGTATTGGCAATTAGGTCTGCAAAATCCATCAGCCCTTCTTTGATTTTAAGTTCCTCGTATGCTTTGTATATATTAGCTAACTCAAGATATTTCTTAAATTCCAATAACTTCTCTTCTGATTGGTCATTGAGTTCTGAGTTCTGAGTTTTTATCCAGTCAGAATATTGACTTGGTGAAACGTCTTCATCTTGCAGGCGGGAAAAATGCTGCAACATGCCGCTGATAAATTTGGTGGGATTTCCCAAAGGGCGGAAATAATCAAGTTCAAGCTTAAACAGGTTTTTGCGTAAAAGTTGAGTCGCATCAGCTTCGCTCAAGAGATGATATCCAGGATTAAGGCCTATTTGAATCGCTTCTTGTTTAAGTATCTGCTCGCAAAACGAATGGAAAGTCGAAATCCACATTTGGGTGTACCCATAGGGCATGGCTTTATCAACGCGTTCTTCCATTTCCCGGGCGGCTTTTTCCGTAAAAGTAAGAGCGAGCACTTCTGCGGGTTTGGCAAGTCCCGAAACAATCAAATGTTTAATCCGTTCAGTGATTACCGTGGTTTTGCCCGTTCCCGCGCCGGCAATAATGAGGAGTGGCCCGGCACCATAATGCACAGCAGCTTCCTGCTCTGAATTTAAGACTTTTTCTTGGTGATCATGCATGCTCTTCTTTTTCGCCGAGGCGCTGCGTTGAGGACAGTTTTTGCCCCAGGATTGTGGCTCCCTGATTGACCTGGCTCATCTGGTTATACGCATTGGTCACATGCTTACCTAATACCCCTAAATTTGCCTGCAGTTTTTCGTAATCAGAAAGCATTGACCGCAGGAGTTGAAATACTTCACGGGATTTTTCCTGCATTTGTTTTCCTGCGTATGACAAAAGAATCGTTTGCAAATGCGCATACAGTGTGGTTGGCGAAACCGGATACACGCGTTTACTCTTGGCAAAACGCATCACTTCGCCAATTTGCACCAGTTCATAAAAAACTGCTTCAGACGGCACATACATCAGGGCGAAATCAAGCGTCCCCTCGTCAGGCAAAATATATTTTTCGGCAATGGTTTCAATGTGTCCTTTAATATCCCGCGTAAATTCTTTTTTGGCAGCTAACCGCTCTGCCTCAGTCTCGCCTTTAACAAGTTTTTCAAAATTTTCCAGTGGAAATTTGGCGTCAATCGGTAAAATTCCGGCGTCGGTTTTGATCGCTGCATCCACCCTCACCCCGGATTTAAACGCATATTGCAGAAAAAAACTCGAGCGGGGAAACATCTGGGTAATTAAATCAGACAGTACTTCTTCACCAATCGTCCCCCGGAGTTTCGGGCTTTTTAAAAATTCCTGTAAGTCCCGCATGGAGCGGCCGATTTCGGAAAACTCACCGATATTTTTTTGTACCTGAGCAATAACTTGCGCCGCATTATCAAGCCGCTCATTAAAAGTTTTGGATAACTCCCTGGTCTCGCGACTCTGTTCTTGCGACCGTGAGTCAAACGATTTCAGAAACTCGCTCAGAAACTGATCCGGCTTTTGTGTAGTTGCTGAAACCCACTGATGAATGAGATAGGCAAGGATTGCAAATCCGGAAATAATGATTATCATCACAATGAGCAGTTCAGTTGACATAAATCTTGGAGTTCGCGTCATTGTAGCACCGGCACGCTTGACTTACAATTATTCTAGTGACAACCATTTATTTCCATTCCAACCCGCGTAAACGCACCACTCTGGTGATTGGTCTGATCCTCTTGCTGGGTGTAACTCTGTATGCTTTGGCAATTCCACCAACCGGAATATTGCAGGTTAGTATTTTTTTTACGCTGCTTCTGGCTGCATTTTTCTATTTATTCAGTTTTCTCTTCAACCAACGCCGGCTGGCATTACTGATGAACGGGGGAGTAGCACTTACTTTAATTTTACGCCTACTCGAACTGCGTTCTTTATCCTTTCCGATACTAATATTTACCCTTGTGATCGCCATTGAGTTGTTTATCCGAAAAAGCCAAAAGCGCTAAACTCGTCCATTTCCTGTTATAATTAGGCGGCTATGAAGCAGAAATTTTACATTACCACTGCAATTCCCTATGTGAATAGCAGACCGCACGTGGGCCATGCTTTGGAATTTGTCCAGGCAGACACCATTGCCCGTTATCACCGGCTGAGTGGCGAAGATGTGACTCTTCTTTCCGGAGCTGATGAAAATGCCTTGAAAAATGTCCAGGCTGCAGAAATTGCCGGCATTCCAATTCAACAGTTTATCGATACCAATGCCCAATTCTTTAAAGAACTGGCTGAAAAACTCCATGTCCAATTTGATGTCTTCCAAAAGGGGAGTGATACTACCCATCACTTTACAGCATGTCAAAAACTGTGGGAACTGTGCAACAAAAACGGTGATATTTATAAAAAAGCATACCAGGGCCTTTACTGTATCGGCTGTGAAGTGTTCTATACTGCGGATGAACTCGATGCAAATGGCGAATGTCTGGAGCATCCGGGGAAAAAACTTGATCTGATATCCGAGTCAAACTATTTCTTTCGCCTGTCTAAATATCAATCGCAGCTTATTGAACTTATCTCAACTGATCAACTGAAAATAGTTCCGCCAACCCGTAAAAATGAAGTCCTCTCTTTTTTAAAGCAGCCGCTTGCAGACATTAGTATTTCTCGAACGAACGAACGCGCCAAAAATTGGGGCGTGCCGGTTCCGGGCGATAGTTCACAACGGATATATGTCTGGTTCGACGCCTTAAATATTTACCAGTCAGGTATTGGATTTGACTGGGATGAAAAAAATTATAGTAAATGGTGGCCGGCTGACGTGCACGTGATTGGTAAAGGTATCCTGCGCTTTCATGCGATCTATTGGCCGGCGTTTTTACTCTCTGCTAAACTTCAACTTCCCAAAACTATTTTTGTGCACGATTATTTCACGGTAAACGGCCAAAAGATGTCCAAAACTTTGGGCAATGTGATTGATCCGATTGAACTCATTCAGAAATACGGCGCTGATAGTTTGCGCTATTATTTCCTTGCGCGTTTTTCGCCGTTTAATGACGGCGATTTTTCAGAAGCGGATTTTAAAATCGTCTATAACGCTGATCTGGCAAATGGATTAGGGAATCTGGTGGCGCGTGTTGCGAAACTATGTGAAACGGACAACTTAGACGGTATACAGGATTTTAATAAAACTAGAGAAAATACAGAAACAAAATTAGACATTGGAGGATTTACTGATCATATTAAACGCTATGAATTTAATTTAGCTATTGAAGAAATTTGGAGAGAAATAAAGTTATTAGATCAAGAGATTTCTAAATTTGAACCGTGGACTAAAACGGCAGAGGAACGAAACGGCCACCTGAAATCCTATGTTAAAAGAATTTTAAGTTTTGCTTATCATCTAGAACCCTTTCTTCCTGTTACCTCGAAAAAAATCATTGCGCAATTTACCGCTCCCAAAATCACTTCCCAACCGCCCCTGTTTCCACGAATTGTTTAATTTTAATAATCCTTACTCTTATAATTACTGATTAAGTCCTGCAGCACCACGGCGCTTATATTGCCGCAGTGCTGAAAATAATGCGAAATTCCACTGGTTGGTATGGAAACAGCCGTAGTTATCGGGTGTAAAACGCCGATGCACAATCTCAAGCGCTCTATCAACAACTATATTAAGTACATCAATATCTCCTTCGCATGCTTTCCACCCGATACAGAGCGTTGCTGCGGTGACTTGACCACGAATATTTCCATCTTTATCATAGGAAACTAGCGAATTTCGAAGTTCAAGTACCGTATCAACAGCTTCAAAAGTAACACCACCCTTAAGTAATGTAAGAACTGTTGTAGTCTTTACCCCAGCATCGCGAGCAATTAATTTCAAATCATAACGACTTATCTTTTCAGTCATTTGCTACAATAATAGCATTAGACGCAAGTATGTTCATCGACACCCACTGTCATTTGAATTTTGAAGCCTTTACAGACGATCTCCCCCAAGTCATCGAGATGGCCAAGGAAAAGGGAGTAGGCAAGATTGTCATTCCCGGCACTGATATAGCCTCAAGTACTCGTGCTGTTGAGATTGCCAATACGTATAATAATTGCTGGGCAGCAGTTGGGGTACACCCACACCATGCCAAAGACCCCGACCTCACCGTGGACGCTGATTTAAAACAGCAGTTAAAAGAACTGGCAACCAAAAATAGGGTAGTGGCAATGGGGGAGATCGGACTTGATTATCATGTGTATCGAAATTCAAAATATGAAAACACGGAAATCACAGAGGAGTTGAAACAGAAACAGCTGGAGCTATTTTTGCTGCAGTACGAACTTGCACATGAATTAAACTTATCCACAATCCTGCACTGCCGTGAAGCCCATGATGATATGATACAAACTATATCAAATAATTCCCGCATCCGTGAAAACTTGCCTGCCGGCAGGCAGGCTCCTTCACGCCCGCCGGGTGTTTTTCACTGTTATGGCGGTAGCAAGAAACACTTACGACTGCTAATTACTATGGGATATTATATCGGGTTTGACGGTAACATCACTTACTCACCGGACTGGAAAACGATTGTCTCCTCTGCTCCGCTTGCGCGCATCGTCCTGGAAACTGACGCGCCGTATCTGACTCCGGTGCCATTTCGCGGCAAGCGTAATGAACCAATGCAGATTCCGCTGATTGCCCAGGCAGTAGCTGAGTACACCGGCGCCTCGCTTTCCGAGGTTACCGAAACTACGACTAAAAACGCTAAAACTCTCTTTAAAATTTGAAAAAGCTTAGCTTCCAAGGAAGCTAAGCTTTTTGTGCTACCGTAAATCCCCTCTTCTCCACGTTCCTATGATACAATTATGCTAATTATGAAACGGTTGATTGAACGATATCCGGAGCGTTCCCATAGGCTATTTGAAATATTGATTCCCCTCTTTTCCTGGATTTTAATCACCTTTCCCTTGTGGCTCTCGTTCTGGCATCCGGCAGTAGTGGCGTATGCGGTACTCACCTTTGACGTGTACTGGTTTTATAAGTCATTTACGCTCGCATTTAAGGGTACGCGGGCTTTTTTAACCCTAACCGCGCATACCAAAGTTGACTGGTTAACTCTACTTAAGGAAAAATTTCCCGATACCTGGCAGGAAATTTTTCATGTGATTATTATTCCCGAATACAAAGAACCGGTTACCGTACTTGAGGATACACTAATTAATCTTCTGAAACAGGATTTTCCGCTGAAAAATTTGATCGTGGTGCTGGCTACCGAAGTCAAAGACGACAAACGCCATGAAACCGCAGAGCTACTTAAAAATAAATATGGGCATGAATTTAAACATTTCTGGGTGACCGAACATCCGCTTATTACCGGTGAAGTTGCCGGCAAGTCTTCCAATATGGCTTGGGCTGGTAAAGAAGTAGCCAAAAAACTGCGGGCAGAGAATATTGATATTGATAACGTGACCGTCACGTCGTGTGATGCTGATGTCCTCCTGCATCCGAAATATTATTCCTACCTAACGCACGCATTTTTGTCCGATCCCGATCGCTATTTTCACTTCTATCAACCGGCCATTCTTTTCTATTCCAATATCTGGCGGATTCCGTTGCCCGGCCGGGTGATCAACACCATAAGTAGTGTTCTCAACCTTTCGCTGCTATCTCAAAATGACCGGCTGATTAATTTCTCAACCTATTCGCTGCCCTTTACGACTGTCGAGAAGGTAGGGTTTTGGGGAATTGATGTGATTCCCGAAGATTACCATTTGTTTTTTAAAACCTATTTTCAACTTGGTGAAAAAGTTCAGGCAATCCCGATTTTTCTTCCGGCTCTCGCCGATGCAGCTGAGTCAACCGGCTTCTGGCGCACCATGGTCAACCAATACGAACAACACAAACGCTGGGCCTGGGGAGTCTCTGATATTCCCTATGTATTACAGCAATATTTTACCAATACCACAATTCCCTTCTGGAAAAAAACCATGCGGGTGTTTCATCTTTTGGAAAATCATATTCTCTGGCCCACCAACTGGTTTATTTTGACACTTGGTTCAACTATTCCACCGATTGTTAATCAAAATTTTGCCCGCACCTATTTGGGCCACGAACTAGCTCAACTCTCATCTGGTATTTTAACGGTTTCAATTGTTTTCTTGCTTATTATGATCCTAGTCGATTTGCGAAATCGGCCCAGCCGCCCTGCTGGTTACCCGAGATGGAAAATTCCGATTTTGTATTTACAGTGGTTTAGTTTACCCGTAGTTTCATTTTTTCTCTCAGCCTTACCCGGACTTGATGCACATACGCGCCTCATGCTTGGCAAACGGCTGGAGTATCGGGTGACTGAAAAGATTTAAAATGCAAGCAATTATTAATTTTTTATTTAACCACACGCCACTCTTTTACTGGACGCAAAGTTTGTGGCGCGATGAGGCGTTTTCAGTCTGGATTGCCCAGGATTCGTGGTTTGAAGTGATCAAGCGCACCAGCGGAGATTTTAATCCACCCCTTTACTATTTACTACTGAATGTGTGGATGCGCCTGTTTGGCCGGAGTGAAATCGCTTTGCGCGGTCTCTCTATTTTCTTCTTCTTACTATTTTTACTGGTCATTTATTATTTTGCTTTACGTTTGTTCAAAACTCAACGTTTCGCAGTAGTAACCACTCTGTTTACCGCTTTTAATCCCATGCTCCTCTATTTTGCCTTTGAACTGCGGATGTATTCGCTGCTTGTACTGCTCAGCACTCTATCTATGTATTTTCTCTGGACAAAAAAATGGCGCTGGCATGTGCTGGTTACTACGCTTGGCCTATATACTCAACCCTATATGTTGTTTGTACTTGCAGCCCAGAATTCTTATCTCCTGACGAGCCGGCAGCTTAAACGGGCAATAATTCAATCAGCAGCCGTGTTTTTACTTTTTTTACCCTGGGTTCCGACACTCCTTACCCAACTGAAAGACAGCGGCCCCATGTGGATGTATCCGATTGATCTTAATTTAATCCAATCAGTTTTGGGGAATATTTTTCTGGCGTATGAAGGCACACCCGGAAACCTGTGGTGGGTGATGAAATTGGTTTCTTTGACGTTACTATTGGTAACTTTTTGGCTCTGGCGGCAGAAACATAAAAAACGGGAATTTCAGCTTTTTACTTGCTGGACATTTCTGCCCATTGTAGCTGTCTTAATCATTTCGCTTGTCAAACCGCTCTATGTCCATCGTTATTTGATCTACTGTACGGTGGGTGAAATTTTTTTACTCGTCTATTTCTTGACGACTATAAAAAATGTGCGTCTGCAAAAAATTCTCAGCTTAACCTGTTTACTCTTGCTGATTGTTGCAAACGTGTGGACAGTTGCGTTTCATCGTAAAACCCCGATTCGCAATACGTTTGCAGAAATAAACACCCTACTGAAACCTGGCGATTTAGTGTATGCTGCCTCGCCTTTGATTTTTTATGAAGCGCTGTATTATACTACTGCGCCGGTATTTTTATATAATCCCGAAAGAATTACCATGCCCCGGTATGTGGGTTCTGTGGGCATGCCGCCGGAGACGTGGGCTCGTGAGTTTTCTCGGTTTCCAAACCGCGCGTTTACGATTGCGGAAAATGGTTCGTACACTATCAACAGCATTGTAATTAAATCTTTATGAAATTTTCACTGTTAACTCAACTGGCAACTCAAACCCAGGAATTTCGTCAGGATCCATTTGTCATCTGGTCATTCCGGATTTGTGCAGTTACTTTATTTTTATGTGGCGTCATTATCATTCTGGTCTGGAACCGGCTGCCACCGGTGATCCCATTACTTTATTCACTACCCTGGGGCGAAGAACAACTGGCACAACCAGTCGCGCTTGTTTTACTGCTGGTTGGCAGCTGTTTGTGTTATGGAATCAACACATTAATTGCTTATGTGTTGCATGCGCGGATTTCGTATCTTTCTCATATAGTGACCAGTGCTACTACCACACTGATTTTACTGCTCGGATACACGCTAATTAATCTAATATTACTGGTAACTTAGGTGTGAGATATGGATAGTTTTTTATTACCGGCGATGATGGCGGCAGTTGTCAGTTTTGCTGTTACTCCACTTGTTATTCAACTGGCAAAACGATTGCAACTGGTTGATGATCCACGCAAACGGACGCATCCAGCCCAGGTGCATCATGGAATAGTGCCCCGGGCCGGCGGACTCGCACTTCTGATTGGATTTATCCTCCCCTTACTCTGGTTTTTGCCGCTGACGAGAACCGTGATCGGACTCAGTGCCGCCGCAATCGTTACAGTCGGGATAGGGCTTTTCGATGACCGAAAAGATATTTCTCCGTACATCCGTTTTGCTGCTAATATCGGCATTGCACTACTGATTGTACTGTCTGGTATTGATATTCCGTTTATTACGAATCCCTTGGGAGGAATTTTACGGCTTGATATGTGGCATCTTGCGCTTCCGGTTCTGGGAGAAATAAGTGTCTGGTCAAGTTTATTTGCGATTCTCTGGATTGTCTGGACCATGAATATTGTCGGCTGGTCGTCAGGTGTCGACGGACAGATGCCTGGTTTTGTCGTGATTGCCGCTACCACCCTGGGACTACTGAGCCTGCGCTTTAATATTCACGACGCAACTCAGTCAATTGTAACCAGTCTTGCGTTTATTACCGCCGGAACTTTTTTGGGGTTTTTGCCCTGGAATTTTTATCCGCAAAAAATTATGCCCGGATATGGCGGAAAAACTTTGGCCGGGTTGTTGCTTGCGGTTATTGCGATTCTATCCGGCGGCAAAGTCGGTTCAGCGCTTCA
>Ga0209542_10008043_pt1 | contig 19837 bp, 27 predicted proteins | sample RifCSPhighO2_01_FD_184028 | JGI IMG/M metagenome (GOLD analysis project Ga0209542, IMG submission 184028) | Soil microbial communities from Rifle, Colorado - Rifle CSP2_plank highO2_0.1 (SPAdes) (version 2) | ecosystem: Environmental > Terrestrial > Deep subsurface > Rock core/Sediment ...
CAGGAACCATTCCAGAAAATCCTGGAAATATAAAAAAATTCCGTAGAAACGTAGCAAGAATATTGACAATATTAAATGAAAAACGAATGGAGGTAAAAAACATAAAGAAATGAATACCATATGCCCAAAATGTGGTTTGAAACTAGAGCTTTGTGTTTGTGAATCTATTGCAAAGGAAACACAAATAGTTACAATTAAAGCAGTAAAGCGTAGATTCGGGAAACTAATTACCCTTGTTGAAGGCATTGATAACAAAGCAGTCAATCTTAAGGAATTAGCAAAAAAGCTTAAGGAAAAACTTGCTTGTGGCGGAACTGTTAAAGGTGGAATAATAGAGCTTCAAGGAAGTCATGTCTTACATGTGAAACAAGAGTTGATCAAATTAGGCTTTAGTTCAGAAAGCATAAAAACCATTTGATGATGAAAAGAGGATTCATAGGGAGGCATTTAGCCCTTTGGTAAAATAATAACAATTAAAAATAAAAAAAATGAAAGCCAAAAATTTAGGAATAAATGTAACTTATCCTAGTAAGGAATGCAATGATAAAAAATGCCCTTTTCACGGGAACTTAAAATTGCATGGAAGAACTTTTGTTGGAGAGATTAAAAAACAAGATCTTAATAAATCAGCAACAGTAGAATTCCCCCATTTTTATTACTTGCCAAAATATGAGAGATATGAAAAAAGGATAACTAGGATTAAGGCTCATAATCCACAATGCATAAACGCCAGGGTTTTGGATAAAGTAAAAATTGTTGAGACACGGAAGATATCAAAGACAAAAAACTTTGTTATTGTCGAGGTTATTAAAAAATGAAAGCAATAAGCTCAAGAATCAGCAAAGCATTGCCCTTCGGCTCTAGGCTAATAGTTTGTGATAATTCTGGGGCGAAAATAATAAGAATATTTGGGGTTAAGGGGCATAAAACAAGAAAAGGGCAGTATCCGTCAGCCGGCGTCGGAGACTTAATATTCGCATCTATATTAAAAGGAAAACCTGGGATGAAAAAAGAAACAGTATTAGCAATAATCGTCAGGCAAAAGAAAGAATATAGAAGAGAAACTGGAGAAAGAATCAAGTTTGAGGATAATGCGGCTATTATATTAAAGGATGACAAGGGAAATCTTCGCGGGACAATATTGAAAGGGCCAATAGCAAAGGAGGCTGCACAAAAATGGCCCAACATAGGAAAGCTTGCAGCAATAGTTGTATGAAAAAATTATTTTCAAAACATTGGAACTCAAGGAAACAGCCTAGGAAGCAGAGAAAGTATTTATTTAATTCTCCATTAAATATCAAGCATAAATTTTTTGGAGCACGTTTATCTAAAGAGCTGATAAATAAATACAAGATAAAAACCCTCCCCATAAGAAAGGACGATGAGGTTATAATAAAAAGAGGGCAGTTCAAAGGAAAAAAAGGAAGGGTTGAAAAAATTAATCTAAGAAAAATAAGGATTTATGTAAAGGATATACAGGTAATGAAAAGAGACGGAAATAAAGCATATTATCCAATACACCCTTCAAATGTCGTAATAACAGAACTGAACACAAAAGATAAAGAAAGAATAAAGGTAATGGAAAGGAGAACAAAAAAATAAAATGGCAAAAAAACATTTATTTTCATTAAACGCACCTGCTAACTGGCCGATAGAAAGAAAGAAGAATGTATGGGTTACTAGGCCAAATCCAGGTCAGCATCCTCTTAATAAATGCCTTCCATTAAGCATCTTAATAAAAAACCTGCTTAAATATGGACGAAATTTAAGAGAAGTAAAAACAATCCTTAATTCTGGCGAGATCATAATTGACAATAAGATTAGAAAAGATTACAAATTCTCTGTTGGCTTAATGGATGGAATAAAAATTAAGAAAACAAATGAAAATTTTAGATTAATAATAAATAACAGCAACAAATATGAACTAAAAAAGATCAATGATGAAGAATTAAAATTTAAACCGTGTAAAATAATAAATAAAAAAATTTTAAAGAAAGGAAGAACACAATTGAATTTGTATGGCGGAAGAAATATTATTGTGGATAAAGATTCTTATAATGTTGGAGATACTTTATTAATTGATACTGAAAAAAATAGCATAGCAGACCATCTAAAATTAGCTAAAGGTTCTACTGTTTATATTGATGATGGAAAATATGTAGGCAGTATAGGAAAAGTTCATGATATTCTTGTTGAAAAAGGACTGGCTAAAAATAAAATATCTATCATAAAAGACAAGGAAAAAATTTATACATTAAAGGACTATGCATTTGTAATTCCGGAGGACATGTTTAAAAAATGAATGTAATGCAGGAAGTTAGGATAGAGAAAATAACTATTAATATTGGTATTGGAGAAGCCGGAGACAAATTAACAAAAGCAACGATCCTCTTAGGAAAACTGACTAATGCTAAGCCAATTCAAACCATTACAATGAAAAGAATTCCATCTTGGGGTTTACGTCCAAAGCTTCCAATAGGCGCAAAGGTTACTTTACGCGGAAAAAAAGCAGAAGAAATGCTGTCAAGGTTTTTTAAAGCATTAGATAATAAGATTAATATGAAAAAATTTGATTCTAACGGCAATCTGGCTTTTGGAATAAAAGAATATTTAGATATTCCAGGAGTAGAATATGATCCAGGCATAGGTATTATTGGACTAGAAGTTGCCGTAACATTAGAAAGGCCGGGGTATAGGATAAAAAAAAGAAAATTAAACAAATCAAAAATTGGCATCAAGCATTTATTGACCAAAGAAGATGCCAAAAATTTTATTATTAAAAATTTTGGCGTAAAAGTTATTGAAGGAGAAGAAGAATGAGTTACAGTAATTATAACAAGGTTTTTAAGCAGCTTAATGTGAAGCCAGCTAAACTAAACAAGTATATAAAACACAATGCTCCTAAGAAAAGAAAATTTGGAATAGCTGCGAGGAGATGCAAAATTTGTGGAAGAATAGGGGGTCATGTCAGAAACTATGGCATTGATTTATGCAGACAATGCTTTAGATTAAACGCAAAAAAATTAGGTTTCAAAAAATATTCATAAAATGGCATTAAACGATACTTTGGGAAATGTACTTTCAAACATAAGTAATTATGAGAAAATTGGAAAACCAGAAGTGGTTGTTAAACCAGCTTCAAAGTTGATAATTAATGTTTTGAAGATAATGAATGAAAATGGATACATAGGCTCATACGAAGTTATAAAAGATGGAAGGAGCAACTTAATTAAAATCAATCTTCTTGGAAATATAAACAAATGTGGTGTAATTAAGCCAAGATTTTCTTATAAGGTTGGAGAATTAAATAAGTTTGAACGGAGATTTTTGCTTGCGAAAGGTTTCGGTTTTATTTTAGTTTCAACATCAAAGGGGTTAATGACGCATGAAGAAGCAAAACAAAAAAATTTAGGGGGAAAATTAATTGCATATGTCTACTAAAGAAAAGCCAAAAATTGTGGAAGAGATAAGTCTTCCGGAAAACGTAAGTGTTGAACTAGAAAACGGACTGCTAAAATTTTCCGGGCCAATGGGGAGCAACGAAAAAAGATTTAATGATCCTAAGGTTATTATAAAAAAAGATTCTGGAAAATTAATATTAACTGCAAAACAGTCCAATAGGAACAGTAAAAAAATCTTAAAGACATTTAGGGCTCATATTAATAATATTATCAGAGGTTTGACAAAAAATTATATCTACAAATTAAAGGTTTGTTCTGGTCATTTTCCAATGTCTGTTTCTGTTTCTGGCAACAAAGTCGTTATAAAAAATTTCTTTGCAGAAAAAATACCAAGGGAAGCAAAAATATTAAAAAATGTTGATGTAAAAATAAATTCTGATATTATAACTGTTTTTGGGGTAGATAAGGAATTAGTGGGGCAGACAGCAGCGAATATCGAGCAGGCATGCAGGATTACAAATAAAGACAGAAGGGTGTTCATGGACGGTATTTATATAATTTCGAAAGATGAAGGATAAAATGGAACAATATGCAAAAAAACTAAGGAAAAGAAAAAATTTTATTAGATACAATTTTCATTTAAATAAGTTAAGCAAAAATTGGAGGGCGCAGACAGGAATTCATAATAAAGTAAGGTTAAAAAAGAAAGGCCATCCAAGAAGTCCTTCTATAGGGCATGGAAACTCAAAAAATCTAAAGGGATTATACAAATCAGAATTAAGATATAAATTGATTAATTCTGAAAAAGATGTTTCAAATTTAAAAGACGAAAATGTTTTTATCTCAAGCAAATTAGGATTAAGAAGAAAAATAAAAATATTAAATTTATTAAAGCAGAAAAATATCAAAGTGATTAACGTAAAAGATATTGACTTTTGCATTAATAATATTAATGAACAAATAAAGGCCAGAAAGCAAAATAAAATTATTGAAAAGCAAAAAAAACAAGAGCAGCATAAAAAAACAGAAGAACTTAAAGACAAAAAAGAAAGCAAAGAGATAACTAAAGAAGAAAAAGAAGAAAAAGAGAAATTGGAAAAGAAAAAAATTCTTGAAAAACCGCAATGAAGCTAAAAACACAGCATAGGATAGCAGCATCATTAAAAGATGTTGGAAAAAAAAGGGTTTGGATAGACCCAACTAAACTTAGCGAAGTCAAGGAAGCGATAACAAAAAAAGATATTAGAACTTTAATAAAAAAAGGAATAATTAAAATAATTCATAAAAGAGGAATATCCTCTTTCAGGATTAACAAAAGAAGAATTCAAAGACGAAAGGGCAGGCAAAAAAATATAGGCTCAAGAAAAGGAGCATTCGGTGCAAGGATGCCTAGAAAAAGGATCTGGATGATTAAAATAAGGATACAAAAAAATTTCCTTAAGGAATTAAGGGATAAAAATATGGTCTCAAAAAAGAATTATAGAATTCTTTACAAAAAGGCTAAAGGTGGATTCTTTAGAAGCTTAAGGCATGTAAAATTATTTATTGAGGAGCATAATTTGACGGAAAATGGCAACAAGTAAGGGTTATACAGTAATGTTTAGGAGAAAAAGAATAAAGAAGACAGATTATAAACATAGGCTGAAATTGCTAGTTTCAAGAAGAAACCGCTTGGTTATAAGAAGGTCGTCTAAGTATATATATTTACAGCTTATTAAATATAATAAAAAAGGGGACATTGTTTTATTAGGGGCTAGTTCAAGAAAATTAAAAGATTATGGATGGAATTATAAATTAAATAACCTCCCTTCTTCTTACCTTATTGGCTTAATTTTTGGTTTAGAAATGATAAAACAAAAATTAAATGATGCCATTGTCGATTTTGGATTAAACATATCTGTTTATGGTTCTTCTTTATATGCGGCCCTAAAGGGCTTAGCTGATTCAGGCCTTAATATACCTTATGATAAAAAAGTTATTCCAAGCGGAGAAAGAATTTCTGGAAAACACATCTTGGATTATAACTTATTATTAAAAAATAATCCAGAAAAATACAAAAAACAATTTTCAGGATATATAAAAGAGAAAATTGACCCAGAAACTATTGTTAAAGATTTTGAAAAGACAAGGGAAAAAATAATAAGCAAGTATAAAAATGATTAAGCAAGAAACAGAAAAAATTGAAGAAGAAATTATTCAGCCAATTCCCGAAGAATTAATTATTGTAGCCAAGCCAAATAAGATTAATTTAGACAGTTGGAATCCTAAAACAGATTTAGGAAAAAAAGTAAAGAATGGAGAGATAAAAAACATTGATGAGATTCTCGAATCAGGGAGGAAAATACTTGAAGCAGAGATAGTCGATGCTTTAATACCAAATTTAGAAACTGATTTATTGCTTATTGGCCAATCGCGGGGTAAGTTTGGAGGGGGAAAAAGAACAATATGGAGGCAAACCCAAAAAAAAACAAGCGAGGGAAATAAGCCAAAATTTGGAATTATGGCTATCGTTGGCAACAAAGATGGTTACATTGGGATTGGCCTTGGAAAATCAAAAGAGACAATGCCATCAAAGGAAAAAGCAATCAGGAACGCAAAATTAAATATTATAAAAATAAAACGAGGATGCGGCTCTTGGGTATGCGGGTGTGATAAGAATCATTCAATACCATTTACTGCAACAGGCAAGGAAGGAGCTACGAGAATTAAATTAATGCCTGCTCCTAAAGGTACAAAATTATGTATTGAAAAAGAATGCCAAAAAATATTAATTTTTGCCGGAATTAAAGATATCTATTCAAAATCTTCAGATGCAAAAACAAAAATGAATTTGGTAATGGCATGTTTTAATGCCCTTAAAAACTTGTCAAAGATTAAAAATAAATTAAAATGAATATGATAGCTGCTGTTAGAATCAGGGGAATTAGTGGAGTAAGCAGAGATAAACAGCTTACGTTTAATTTGCTTAGAATGTTCAATAAAAATTATTGTGTTGTTGTTCAAAATACCAAAAATTATATTGGAATGCTCAATAAGCTTAAAGATTACATAACCTGGGGAGAGATAAATGAAGAAACACTTTTGTTGCTGATAAAAGAGAGGGGAAGGCTGGCTGGAAATAAACAGATTACGCATGAATATTTAAAAGAAAAAAATATTGATCTTGAAATTTTTGTAAAAGAAATTTTTATTAATAAAAAATCTTTGAAAGACATTCCAGGATTTAAGCAGTTTTTTAGGCTTAAGCCCCCATTGAATGGATTCGAAAGAGGCGGAATTAAGAAACCTTATAGTCTTGGCGGTGCTTTGGGATATAGAAAAGACAAGATTAATGATCTTATTAGAAGGATGATCTAAAATGATAAACAAAAGAAAGAAACTCTCAAGATACCGCGGAAGTCATACGCATGGCGGCGGGGCAAAAAAGAAAAGACGAGGATCTGGCCATCGCGGAGGAGTTGGAATGGCTGGTTCTGGTAAAAGAGCAGATCACAAAAAACCAATGGTGCTGAAGCTCTATGGAAAACATTATCTTGGAAAGCATGGATTTAAACGTCCTTTAAATAAGGTTAGGTATGAAAGAATATTAAATATAGAAGATTTAGATAAGAAATTAAATTTTTACCTTCAGAATAATTTGGCTGAAAAAGAAAAAGATAATTATATTATTAATTTAAATAAAATCGGATTTGATAAATTGCTTGGATCAGGAAAACCATTAAATAAATATAAGATTATTGGAAAAGCGTCTAAAAAAGCCAGATTAAAAATAGAAGAATCTGCCGGGATTGTAGAGGAAAAATAAATGGCATTTATAAATAATTTTTTGGAATTATTGCCTGAAGTAAAAGGTCCATTGCAGAAATACAGGCCTTTTAATCAAAAGTTAAAATGGACTTTATTAATGTTGTTAGCATATTTTTTGCTTGGTGTAATTCCTTTATACGGCTTGGGAGAAAATGCATTGCAGCAGTTTGATTTTCTTTCAATTATTCTTGGGGCACAATTTGGCTCTTTAATCTCTCTTGGAATAGGGCCAATGGTAACTGCTTCTATTGTTTTGCAATTATTAAATGGATCCGGAATATTAAAGTTCGATACAACTACTCATGAAGGAAGAGTATTCTTTCAAGGAGTTCAGAAATTACTCTCAATATTTTTTATATTATTTGAGGCAATTATATATGTATTTATGGGGGGTTTATCAGCAGCTGCAGGATTTTCTCCATGGGTTATTATTCTTCAATTGTGTGTTGGGGGATTATTGATACTTTATATGGATGAGGTAGTAAGTAAATGGGGCATTGGGTCAGGAATTAGCTTATTTATAGCAGCAGGGGTTGCAAGCGAAATTTTTATAACTGCATTTTCCCCATTAACCTCTACAGGAAGCCTTGCATTTGGTTCTGGAGAAGCACCTGTTGGAAGAGTATTCGTGTTTTTTGCATCAATTTTTCAGGGAAGACCTACTGAATCTATATTAGCTTTATCTGCAATCTTGGCAACAGTAATTGTTTTTATATTTTCAGTATATGTTCAGGCAATGAAGGTTGAAATTCCATTATCTTTTGGAATGGTCAGAGGCTATGGGATAAGGTGGCCTTTAAAATTTATTTATACAAGTAACATCCCTGTAATATTGGTAGCAGCATTGCTTGCTAATGTGCAATTATGGGCTACTTTACTTGAGCGATGGGGAAAGCCGTTTTTAGGGACTTTTGTTGGAAACCAGCCAGCTTCAGGGTTTGTCTTATGGATTTTCCCCCCAAATTTATTGCAAAATGTACTTACAGGATCATTTTCTTCAATTCAGTTAGTACATGCTTTATCATATGCAGCATTTATGATAATCGGAGCTGTAATCTTTTCAATATTTTGGGTTCAAACATCAGGAATGGATGCAAGATCCCAGGCTAAACAAATACTTGCTTCAGGATTGCAAATTCCCGGATTTAGAAGAGATGAAAGAGTATTAGAAACACTTTTAAAGCGTTATATAATGCCCTTGACAGTAATGGGTGCTATAGTTGTGGGTTTTTTAGCATCATCTGCAGATTTACTCGGAGCCTTGTCAAGGGGTACAGGGATATTATTAGCAGTAATGATAATTTACAAATTATATGAAGATATAGCACAGCAGCATATGTCTGATTTAAACCCTGCTTTTAGAAAGATGATGGGAGGATAAAAATGGTTTTTGAAAACATAACTACAGGAGCAGTAACCTTTGTTCAGAGTTTTGCGAATTGGGATCCTTTAATCAGCTTATTAATAATTTCATTAATAATTGCTTTATTATCCAACTTAGCTGCAAAATTTTTAACGAATCAAAAATTAATGAAGGAAACAAGAGACGAAATGAAAAGGCTACAGGAGGAAAGCAAATTGCTAAAAGATAATCCAGATAAGATGATGGAAAAACAAAAAGAAATTATGCTAAAAAATGCTCCTTTGCTTAAAGAGTCTTTTAAATTAATGATGTATACTTTTATACCTTTTGCCGGAATTTTATTTCTTATCCAAAAGGCCTATGCTCCTTTAGGTAAAATTGCTTTTGGCATGAGTTGGTTTTGGATTTACTTTATTTCAACAGTGATATTTAGCTTAATCTTGAGGAAATTATTGAAGGTGTATTAAAATGCCCGTACCAAGCAAGCGTTCAAGAACATTAAGAAGGGTTTACATAAAAACTCCTGGAAATAAAAATAAAATTTTATATAAACTAAGAAAGCACAGCAATGCAACGTGCAGTAATTGCGGAGGCTTATTGCATGGGGTTAAAACAGGTTCGAGCAGCATTATAAGAAATATCTCAAAATCGAGTAAAAATCCTAAAAGAATGTTTGCAGGAATTTTATGCAGCAATTGCACTAAACTAGAGATTATAAAAAGAACAAGAAAATGATTGGAAGAGTCGTAGTAAAATTATCTGGAAAAGAATCTGGAAGAACAGCAGTTATTGTGGATAATGTTAATGATAATTTTGTTGTCATAGATGGAAATCTAAAAAGGAGAAAATGCAATTTATCTCATCTTGAATTTACTGACTTGGTTTTAGATATTAAAAAAGGATCTTCTACGAAAGAGGTTCACGACGCTATGAAAAAAGCCTCTCTTAAAATTACTATACCAAGAGAAAAGAAGGCCAAGGAAGTTAAAGAAAAAACAAATGGCAAAAGAAAAAAATAAAGAAGAAATTCAGAAAAAATATTTAGAGCTCCAGATTATAGCAAACCAGATAAATCAAATTCAGCAGCAGATAAATCTGATGCAAAATCAGATTTTAGAACTTAAAAATTTGAAGGAAAACATATTGAACTTTAATAATATAAAAGTTGGCTCTGCTTCCTATTCCCCGATAGGCTCTAATATATTTGTTAAATCAAAAATCGAAGATAATAAAGAATTTTTGGTTTCAGTAGGCTCTAATGTTCTTGTTGCAAAATCTATGGACGAAACTAAGGTATTAATAGAAAAGCAAGCAGATGAAATTGAGAAAATTTCTTATGAACTTGAAAATCAATTAGGCATTATGGATTTAAGGTTCCAGGAACTTCAGAAAGAGATAATGGAACTGGATAAACAATAATTATTTAAATCACTTTTCTCTTTTATTTGTCATGAAAAAGAAGGTGGTTTTTTTATTCTTAGTTATAATGATATTGCCTTTAGTTTATGCCATCTCAATAACCGACATTTCCAATTATTTATCTAAACTCTCAAAATCAAATAACCTTAATTCATTAGTTACTATATCCTGTACAAATGAATGCACTCTTGGAACAAGAGAGTGCGTAGATCCTTCTTCATATAGGGTATGCGGCAATTATGACGAAGATGTTTGCTATGAATGGGGCAGTTATGGTGCATGCCAGCAAGGCATAGAATTTTGTGATAAAGGAATTTGTGTTAGACAATCGTATACTTTAAGTGTTACAAATAAAGGTTCTGATTTTGGAAATATATTAAGCAATGATGGGTTAATAAATTGCGGAGCAGATTGCACTGAAAATTATCCAGCAGGATCCCAGATTAAGCTTAATGCTTATCCTTATAAAAATTCAATATTTTCTGGATGGTCTGGAGACTGTAATAATATTAATGATTGTGATTTAATTATTAACTCAAATAAAAATGTTCTTGGCGGTTTTTCGAAAAATCAGCAATGCGCAGATGAATGTTCTCCTGGAACAAGAGGATGTATAGATGACTTTACTTATTATACCTGCGGAAATTATGATGAAGATCCCTGCTATGAACAAGGAGATTATGGATTATGCGATGAATTAACACAGCAATGCGAGGATGGATTTTGTGCTGAAAAAAAAACCTGCACCAATCTTTGCACTCCTGGAGAAAGAAGATGCGATCTTAATGGATATCAATTATGCCAAGACATTAATAATGATGGATGCTATGAATTTTCTAGTACAGTATCATGCAATTCAGATGAAACATGCTCAAATGGGCATTGCTATAAAATAAATACCAATATTGAAAAATGTTCTGATAATACTCCATACGGACAATGCTCTCTAAACAAGCCATTTTATTGCGATAAAAGTTCTTTAGTTAATAACTGCCTTATATGCGGCTGCAATAATAACGGAATTTGCAAAGATGATGGGTCTTGCATATCAAATTTAATTTATCAAACAATTCCAGAAAATGAATTATTAAAAGATAAAATTTTAATAAAAGAAATTCCAAAAATTACCATTGTTAAAGGAAATATAATAAATTTAAATTTAAATAAATATTTAAACAATAAGAATTTAATTGTAAAGTTTTACGATAATAAGAACTCGTTCATATCAAACATACTTGAATGTAAATTAAGCAACAACTTATTATTATGTTTAAGTAAAGATGCAGGAAGTGCTAAAATAACATTAGTTGCTGCAAATAATGTTAAGGAAAAGCAGTTCTATATTTATGTTGATGTTATCAGGGATAATAAGAAGGATAAAAATACGCCTGTAGCTGATGCGGGGCCTGATTTTGATGTAGGTGCAAATTCTTATTTTATTTTGGATGCTTTTCGTTCATATGATCTTGATAATGATTTAAATGAAGATTCTTATTCTTGGCATGAAAATAACATTTTAATAGGCAGGGGAAAAAATTTAAAATTAAGATACAGCCAGCCAAAAAGCCATTTGATAAAGCTTGTTGTAACTGATTTTTCTGGATTAACTTCAGAAGATGCTATTTTAGTAAATGTTGTTAGAAGAGAAAAATGCAAAAACACAAATGCAAGATATTACCCCCAAGATACAATATGCAATGATAAGTGGCCTTCTAATGAAGGAGAATTAATAATTATAAACAGCAAGGGTTACTCATGTAACTTAGCTGAGGTTTGCGATGAAAGTACAGATTATATTATTGAAGAAGCCATAGACTGCTGTGATGGCAATTTAATCGATGATGAAAATAAACTGCCTTCATGCAATTTTGCCAATCGTTATTCTGGCAATAATGCAAAAAAATGCCATGCATTATATTTAATTAAATCTCTTGGAGCAGACCAGATATATATGCAGGATTATTTTGAAGCTGAAATGTGCTGCAGAGGAGTAACAGAGCTTTGCACTAATAAAAATTATTTGTATACTTCAAACCCGAAACCAAGCACAGAAGTAAATTTAAATGATCTTAAATGCTATAATACTCCTTCAAATAATCCTCCAGGAACATGGATTTCTGACTCTAATTTAAAGACAAACAATATTGCACTTAATGATCCTCCTGCTCATGTCAGCCTGGAAAAATTATCCACAGGAACTTGTGTTGATTATTCATTTAGCATTACGACTTTATTGAGAAAGGCAGGATATAAGGATTATGAAGTTTTAACAGTCGAATCTTATAATCATGCTTATAACCTTGTTAAATTCCCTCTTGATAGAAAATATACTATTGTTGACACAACAGGAAATAATGAACCTCCAGTTGTCTTAGGAAATGTTCCTTATGGATATGATTATTGCAGAAATATAAAAAATTGCTATAATGACAATGGTAGAGCATTATGCCCAGATTTATCTGAAATAAATGGATGTGAAAATGTAAAACTAGGCTTTTTTAAAGAAACTAGATTTAAAGGGTTGAAGATAATTCAGGATATAAAAGAACTGTCCAATTTATTTGTCAAGGAGATAAAAGAATGAAAATAGCTTTAATATTAATTTTTATTTTTGCATTAAATCTCGTTAGTGCAGAGGATGTTTTTAAAGAGGCTAAGACACAGCTTCTGCAGGAAGAAAATTTAGAAGTAAAGATAATCTTTGCAAATCCTTATAATAGTCTAACTAAATTTGAGATTAAAGAAATCCTGCCCCAGGGAATTACTTTAATAAATCCGAATAAGCCGGACTTTTACGAGTATTATGATGGAATATTAAAAAAAGGATATAGGTGGCAGGTTGAACTAAAGCCTAAAGAAACAATTTCAATAACATATACTATACACCCGGATAATTTATGGGAATATGGGATTAATCCAACAGTAATTACAGACAGCTACGGAATATCTTATTTCAGCAACCCTATTCAGTTTAATATTTACTGCAGAAGCAATAATCTCTGCGAAGATGATGAAAATTTGCTAAATTGCCCTATAGATTGTGCGGAAAGTTTTAATGACAATATCTGCAATTATAAAATGGATAATATATGCGATAAAGACTGTGAAGAAGATCCAGACTGCAGTTTAAAGGATAAAGGCTCATTAACTGTTCTTTTTCTTGTGCTTACATTAGTAATTGTGTTATTTTTGATAAATTCTTTAATAAATAAGAAGAGAAAAAAGTAGAAAATTTATAAACTTTGGCATCTTTATTTAGTTATGGAAGATGCAATAAGATATTATTCCCGAAAAGATGTTCAAAGAGCAATAGTGGAGATATCTAAAAATAGGGAAGTCGGGGTAAAATTTTCCGACAAAGGCTATGGAAAAAGGCCGGATGTTATAAATTTTGACAATGATGTTTATGAGCTGGCTAAAAAAGGAGCTACATCCTTTCATATTTCGGAAGAGTTATGGAAAGACCCTCTGTTAATTAGAACTGGAATGACAAAAAAACAGCTGGATGCACTAAGAATAGGGTGGGACTTATTAATTGATTTAGACGGAATTGATTTAGAATATTCAAAGCTAGCAGGTTATTATTTAATTGAGGCATTAAAATTTTATGATATTAAAAATATTTCAGCAAAATTTTCAGGTAATAAAGGAATGCATATAGGGATTTCATTTGAAACTTTTCCAAAAAAAATTAATAACGTTGAAATAAAGGATTTTTTTCCTGAAGGCCCAAGAATAATTGCAGGATATCTTAAGACAATGATTAATGATCATTTAAGCAATGCAGTATTGAAAAAAGAAACTATAAATGAAATAAGCGAAAAATTAAACAAGCCAAAAGAAAAATTAATGAAAAATAATAAACTAGACCCATTTAATTTAGTTGATATTGATACAATATTAATATCCTCAAGGCATTTATTTCGAGCACCTTATTCAATAAATGAAAAATCTGGTTTAGTTTCTATTCCAATAAAACATTCAGAGATTTTAAATTTTAACAAAGAAAAGGCAAAAATTGAAAACGTTGAAGTAAATATTAAGTTCTTGGACAAATCTAATATTGAAAAACAGGAATCTTCAGAATTATTTGACAAAGCTCTTTATTGGAATCTAAAAAATAAGAAACAGGAAGAGGTTAAATCCTTGAATAAAAAAATTTATGACCTTCCCAAAACAAAGATTAATGGAGCTTTCTTTCCGCCTTGCATTAAATTTATTTTAAGCGGAATTAAAAGTGATGGAAGAAAAAGAGCTTTATTTATACTTTTGAATTTTTTTAAAAGTCTTAATTATGATGAAGAACAAATAAAATCTATTATTATTGATTGGAATAAAAAAAATAACGAACCTTTAAGGGAAAATTATGTTGTTTCCCAGTTAACATGGCATAAAAGACAGGATAAAAGTATTCTTCCTCCAAACTGCCCGGAACGCAAGGATAATATTCCAATAATACAGCAGAATTATTATACTGATTTAGGATTTTGCCATCCAGATGATTTCTGCAAATTAATCAAAAACCCCATAAATTATGCTATTAGGAAACAAAGTGTATTTGGTAAAAAATTTTAACTTTAAAGTAGTAATAAACCGAAAGCTTTATAAACTACTTAATTTTACTAATTCTAGAGGTAAATTAAAAATGAAAACAAAATTATTTCAAGGAGATTACAAAATATTTGAAGGCAGTTATAATTCTCAAATGCCTTTGCTAGTTCAAGAAGGATTGCAGCCTTTAACTACAAAGGATTTAATGCAATATAGATTACAGGCTATTCAAAGCAAGGATAAAGATGAAATAGATTTCTGGCTATGTAGATATTTTGATACTGTAACGGGTTTATGTTATCACGAAGGTAAATTAGTTGTTGTTCCAAGTTCAGATTTACTATTAAATATAAAACCAGAATCAAAATTAGACAATGGATGTTTAATACTAAGTCTAGAGCAATATAAACAATTAAGTAAACAAAATGAAGTTATTAAAAGAAATGAAGTAATCTCTGGAAAAGATTTAATTAAAAAACAAGCTAAAGAGCATCCTATTTGGATTAAATTAGCTCAAGATGACAGGCATTTATTAAGCGAATATACAGATGCTATATTTTCAAAAGCTAAATCAAGTTATGGCTACGATGAAAATATGGGGATTTACTTGCCGAATGATCAAGAAAATCCAGTTTTGCGCTCTTGGTACCTCTGGAGCCTGGATAGCGGGTCTGGGGCGGATGCTGGGAATCATCTTGGCGGCGTTACGCGTTTGTTTGGGGGGGTCGCAAAAAATTTTAGCTCTCTTTTAGAAAAAATAGCAACTGAAGAGCAGCTTAGAAATCCAGCTGAAATTAGAAAAGCAATGCAGTTTTATAATTCTGGTAAACAAGGAAAACTTGATTTAACATTGCTCCGATAGTTTTTTATACTTTCTTTATTCAATTTTTATTGGTCTAGCTTCACCAATAAGGTGTTTAAGGTTTAGTCCCAAGTTTATCTATAGTGCTTTTATTAAATTAAAAGCCATGAAATACAGCCATGATATTTAGTAGCTATAAAAGATCCTTGGGAAAGTCTTTTGCGAATAATAAAATGGCGGTGAAAATAGTTTAAGTAGATAAGCTATAAACAAGCGCTCTTGGTACCTCAGGAACCTGAATAACAGGTCTAGGGCTAATGCTAGGAATCATCTTAACAACGATACGCGTTTGTTTGGAATGACTTTTGCCTTACTAGACTTTTTATCCCCATGCAAACTTACAATAACCTTTATCCTAAAGTGTACTCTTATAAAAATTTGTATTTAGCTTACAGAAAAGCTAGAAAAAGTAAAGCAAAAAAAGATTATGTCATTGAATTTGAGAAATATCTGGAAAACAACTTAGTTAAATTGCAGAAAGAACTAAAAATTTTAACTTATAAACCAGAGTTATTAAAAACATTTATTATTCATGATCCTAAAACGAGGAAAATATGCAAATCAAGTTTTAGAGATAGACTTGTTCATCATGCTTTATGCAATATTATAGAGCCAATTTTCAACAAAATTTTTATCAACGATTCTTATGCAAATAGAAAAAATAAAGGAACTTCAAAAGCTCTAATAAGATTACAAAAATTTATCAGAAAAATTACAAATAATAACTCTATGAATTCTTTTTATCTAAAATGCGATATAAAACACTATTTCGAAACCGTAAATCAAGAAATTTTGATTAGAATTATAGGAAAGAAAATCAAAGATAAAAAACTTATCTATCTTATAGCTTTAATATTAAGAAATTATGGCTCTAAATTAGGAATGCCTTTGGGTAATTTAACCTCGCAATTTTTTGCCAATGTTTATCTAAACGAATTAGATTATTTTATTAAATATGAATTAAAAATAAAATATTATATAAGATATGTTGATGATTTTGTAATTTTGCATAAATCTAAAACAACTTTAGAACATTATAAAAAAGAAATTAACAATTTTCTTAAAAACAATTTAAAAATTGAATTGCATGATGGGAAATCTAAAATTTACCATTTACATAGAGGAATTAATTTCCTCGGATATAGAAATTTTTATCATCACAAAATATTAAGGAAAAATAAGAGGAGATTATTAAAATTTAGGATAAATTTAATTTTAAAAGAAATTGATGATTATCAGGTTTTCATAAGAAAATTAGAAGCAACCTTTGCACATTTAGAAATTGCAAATACTTTTAATTTAAGAAAAAACATTGTAAAAAGTTTAGCTCTTTAATAATTTTAAGATATTGTTAAAATCTTTTTTATTGTAAGTTTTCTTGTAAATTTTAACTGAAGCTATTAGTTTTTTTCTATTCATTTTAATTTTTTTATGTTTTAATAATAAAATTAACTTATTGCTCATTATAAACTGGCAAAACTGTGTAACGTTTTTTGGCTTATTTGTAAAATAACATCTTTCAAAATCAATCATTACAGGTTTTTTGTCAATTATTATGTGTTTGCAAGGATTATGCATCTCTAATTTATTAATTTTTAATTTGTCTAAAATCCTGCATTGCCTTAAAATATTAACTAAAACCTTTTTTATTTTATTTTTATTATTTAATTTAACATAATCCAAAATAAACATCCCTTTAATAAATTTATATTTAAAATAATTTTTTCCTGAACTTAATAATCTTGGCCCTATATCATGTTTATTTAATAATTTTAAATACTTAACTTCATTTTCAGTATGTCTTTTTTGGCTTTTTTTAACAGCTATGTTTTTAATTAAATAGATTTTTCCTCGTTTTCCTCTGCTAAAATATTTCATGCTATAAAAAGTTTTATATACCTTAATAAGTTTAATGGTAATATGAAAAAGTGGCTGATATTAATAGCAATAATCTTGATAACCATAACATCTGTTAATGCTTTCTCTAAAGAAAAAGGCTTAAGCTGGTTAAATAAAAGCGTTGGTTATGATACCTCTACAATAGAGGAATCTTCATTTTCATTGCTAGCTTTAAAAAATAACGGCTTTATAGGAAATAATTATCACGGAAATATTATTTTTCAAAAAAGAATTGATGAAAATTTAGGATGTTTTCCAAAAGGAAGCTGCAATGTCAAGGATACTTCTTTGGGATTATTAGCAAGGAATTCGTTTAACCTTGATACCTCTGATTCCTTAGAATGGATTGAAAATTCAATAACCAAAGCAAATGTTGAAGATTGGTATTTGCAAATTCAGACAACAGGATCCGGGAAATGCACCATAATCTATGATGAAGTTCAAAGCAAGATTGTAGAAGTCGATGGAACAAATAAGTTAAAACTAGAAAATCAAGCAGGAGAATTTGACTGGATTAACCTTAAAACCCATTTAGGGGTTAATCTTGACGAGCCAATAGAAGAGATTATTGTCGATTGCACAAAGCCCGCAGAAACAAGAATAAATGATCCTGGGATGATTATCTCATTACTTAGAATAACAAACAATAATGAGTTTTATCTTTATGAAGAAACTCAAGGAAGGACAGTTACTTTAGAGGTTAATAATGCATGTTATTCAGGCGGCCAAAATGATGCTTGCAATAAAGAGGCTTCATATTATGCAGCTTGGGTTTTAAATAAATTAAATAAAGACATAATTGTTCTGCCTTATTTAGAGAAGAATGCTGCAGATAATAAAGATTATGCAATGTTATTAAGGATTACAGGAGATGCAAGATATGCTCAATTGCTTGCAGATAATCAAAATACTTTAGGATACTGGGATAATCAAGATATCATAACTACATCATTTGCATTAAATTCCTTGAAATCTTTTTCTCAATACAATGACGAATATGAAAAAGCCAGAAAATGGCTCGAATCAAAGCAAATTACTTCAGATGCACAAAATAACGGATCTTATGGAAATATTCTTAATACAGCTTCTGCCATGTATTTAGCATTTACAGATACTTCGTTTATCATCCCAACTTTCGGAAATACAGGGATTTGCGGAGACAATATCATAGATGATGGAGAAGAATGTGATGATGGCAATGTAGAAAATGGAGATGGCTGCAGCATTATTTGCAGGGAAGAAATAAGTTCTTGTATTAATGATAATGAGTGCAGCATTGCTCAATTTTGTGATAATGGTTTTTGCGTAAATAAATGCACTAGTGATTTTACTTGCCCAAGCGAAAAACCAGCATGCGATTTGGATACAGGAAAATGCAAATCTCTTAATGAACAATGTGATAATGATAGAATATGCGAATTAGGAGAAACAGAGGATAATTGTCCTCAAGATAATTGTGGAAGTACTCAAGATGGATGCACAAGTAATTCAGAATGTCCAAGCTCAAAACCTATTTGTGAAGATGGAGTATGCATAGAAGAAGAGGCTACATTGGAATGTAATAGCGATGATGATTGTGAGGAAGAAGGAAAAATATGCAATTTAGATACTAACCAGTGTGTTGAAAAAAGCAAATTTGGAACTGTTTTTTGGGCTAGTATTGTTATTTTAGTCGCATTCTTGATAATTGGAGGATATTTTGCCTATACTAAATTATTCAAGAAACAAAAACCAGGCAAACCTTCATTTTTAAGTTCATCTTCATTTGAAAAAACAGAAGAAAGACCAAGACAGCAGCAATCATTTAACAAGCCTTCTTATAAGAAACATGCGACAGATGACATTCTAGAAAGAGAATTAGATAAATCCATAAAAGAAGCAGAAAGAATATTAAAAAAATAATTCAATATGAAAAAAATATTAATCTTATTTTTTTTACTATGCTTTATTAATTTCGCCAGTGCTGAAGGGCCTTTAAATTTAACCTTATCCAGAAGTTCTTATAATATCAAAGAAACATTGCAGGCAGAACTTGTCCTTGGTGTAAACCCTGTTAATCAAATTAGTGAATATAATTTTTTATTGCGGGATAAAAATAATCAGGTTATCCCTATATCGTTATTCCTTGAAAAGTTATCAAACATTAAATATTTTATTTATTTTAACATGCCTGAAATTAATGATGGGAATTATTATTTTGAAGTCCGAGATATAAGATATATAAGCCAAGAAGATGGGGTTCTTAAACAGGCTAATATAAAAAAACAATTTGAATTATTAAATTATACCTTAGATAATTATTCTATTTCAATATTTCCAGGAATTATTTTGAAGAAATCTTCATTAACAATTGTAAATAACAAAGAACCTTTAGAAATTGAGATAATATCCCCAGATTTCACTAATTTGTCTAAAAAAACTTTATTAGTTAATAATCTATTGCTTAATGTGGTTCAATATAATGAAGATTACCAAATAAAAATAGCTTATGGCAATAAAGAATATTTAATTCCTGTTCTTGGATCTAAAAACAAT
>Ga0209542_10008044_pt1 | contig 19835 bp, 25 predicted proteins | sample RifCSPhighO2_01_FD_184028 | JGI IMG/M metagenome (GOLD analysis project Ga0209542, IMG submission 184028) | Soil microbial communities from Rifle, Colorado - Rifle CSP2_plank highO2_0.1 (SPAdes) (version 2) | ecosystem: Environmental > Terrestrial > Deep subsurface > Rock core/Sediment ...
TTAAGTTCAGATGTGGATTGAAGTTTGACTTTTCTCATAATATATATTTAATATATATTAAGTTTAAATAGATTTTGGTGCTTGAGAATATAGGTTGAAAATCACTTCAGAAAGCTAAGTAATTACAAGACAAAGAAAAATTTTTAAAGTTAAGTAAATTACCTAAATCAATAGGAGTATATGCATGGTTCTCAATTCAATAATTACAGCAACAGGAAGGTGCATCCCCGAAGTTGAAATTCCTAACAGTCATTTTCTTACACATACTTTCTACACCAAATCAGGAGAAGTAGAAAGAAAGAATACTCCATTTATTATTGAAAAATTCGTAGAAAGAACAGGCATCAGTTCTAGAAGATACGCTCGAGATGATCAAGTAGCCTCTGACTTAGGTGCAATAGCTTTACGTCATGCTCTTGACTCAAGAATAGATATTAATTCCCTTGATATGGTGATAGCAGCAACCAACTATGGAGATATTAGTGCCCCTCATTATTGCTGTGACTTTGTTCCTAACATAGCTACAAGAGTCTTACAAAAAGCAGGGTATGACGGAAGCAAGGGAAGAGAGATAAAAGCAATTGATATTCCTTATGGCTGCCCTGGCTGGTTAGAGGGCTTAATATTAGCAGATATTTATATTCAGCAAGGGCTTGCAAAGAAAATAGCAGTTGTTGCTGCAGAAACTCTTTCGAGAGTTTGTGATCCTCATGACAAAGATTCGATGATTTATGCTGATGGAGCAGGAGCATCAATTGTAGAAGCTTTTGAAAATGAAACTAAAGAAGGAATCTTAAATAGTAGAAGTAAAACCATCCTGTATTTTAAACCAGCGACAGGATTAGGTTCAACTGCAGAGCCTGTTACAGATTGTTCAAAGTATCTCTGTAATTGTCCTTCTAATAATCTAAATTATCCTAATGGAAGGCTTTTTCTTAAAATGCTCGGTCCAAATGTTGCGCAGGTAGCAAGAACATATGTTCCTAAGATTCTTAAAGAAGTTCTTCAAGATATTCATGTTTCTTTAGAAGATGTTAAACTCTTTTTATTGCATCAGGCAAACAGGCAACTTGACCATGATATGGCGCGAGATACAGGGATTAAAGAAGAAGAGTTAGATGGCAAAGTTCCTGTAACAATTGATTGGCTTGGAAATTCTTCAGTAGCAACCATCCCTACATTGCTGGATCTTATAGCAAGAGGCGAATTAAGAAATGGAAACGGACAACAATACACTTTACATCCTAATGACGTTATCATCTTTGGATCTGTCGGCGGTAGCATGCACGTTAATGCTGTAGCATACAAAGTGCCTAAAGAATTTTCATTTAAAAATCTCTAAGATAAGAAGGATTAAACTCTGTAGAAATTCTTTATAGAGCCATAAGAGAAAGATTTATATGTAACTATAGTAAACGCATAAAATATCCGTAAATATTATAAAGGAAGATATTTATATCACCGAATGAGGTGATATAATATGATTTCAAAAGGAAATGATTTCTTACCGAATCTGGAGTTAAGCCAGATAATAAGTTTGTATAAACAAGAGCAAAATGCTAAAGCAAAAATAAGACTGCAAGCATGCATAGAGAGAAAACAAGGCAAGACTTTAGAACAGATTTCTGAGAAGGTGCATTATCCATTAACCACCGTTGGAGACTGGTTAAGGAGAATGCACGAGCAAGGAATAGAAAGAATGTACAACATAAAGCAGACAGGAAGGCCTGCTTGGTTAAGCAAGAAACAGAAAAAAGAGCTTAAGAAAGTTCTTGCGGAATCCCCTGAGAAACAAGGCATACCTTTTAGGATATGGACAATCAAGGGGTTGGCATATTATGTTTCGAAGGAATATAATGTTGTTTACAAGTTAAGAAATCTTGAATATCTTGTGCATGAACTTGGCTTTAATTTCAAAAAGCCAAGACAAGAACACAAGAAAGCAAATAAAGAAGCTCAGGAGGAATTTAAAAAAAAGTTCGAGAAGAGATTAGGCCTTACGTGGAAGCTGGATGGAAGGTCGTATTTATTGATGAAAGCATCTTCTCGGTAAAGGCTTACATTACTAAAGGGATTTTTAAGATTGGCAGTAAGCCAACTGTTAAATATATACACACCAGAGAAAAGATATGCGTGCTTGGAGGATTATCTGAATCTTTCTTTACTTCACAAATGGCAGATAACTTGGATAACACGACTTATCTGCCATTTGTCAAATCCTTGATTAGGAAATATGGGAAAGTAGTGATTATTATTGACGGTGCAAAGTATCATTTCGAAAAGGAGCACGTAAAGAAATACTATGGTGATAATGAGGATAAGCTGAAAGTTATTCAACTTCCAGCTTATAGTCCAGAACTTAATCCTATTGAGCAAGTTTGGAAGAAAATAAAGAAGTGGCTGGCAATAAGAATTTGGTATACTGTCGAAGAAATGGAGACGCAATTGATTTACGTATTAAATAATCCTGATTTTATGGTTAAAATTTACGATTATTATTTGCGTTAGCTATAATACATTGGATGGAAACCTCATAACCATAGAATCTCCTAAAACTCCAATTAAGATTAGGCATTTTCTCAGTAATTTTGTATTCTGCATAAAGTTTCTGAAACTATCTTATACCTATTCCGCATAAGTAAGCTAAATCTTTATTCTTTTCCCCTTTTTCTTTCTCCCTAAACGCCCATTCAAGCTTCTTCTCTTTTCTGTTTACCATTCTAAGGAAAGCTGTAGCTTCCTTTATGTCATAATTTTTTGCTTTAATTTCAGAGAAATAGCGTTCTAAATAGGGGTGAAGTAATTTCGAGATACTACACCAGTTTTTTTAAAAACGAAAGGTTTATATATTACTTACACTATAATTACAATTTATTAAATTTTAGATTGAACTATAATTGCCAAATTAAAAATTTTAGAATGAAGAGACGCAAAATATTAGATAAACTAATGGAACAGAGGAACAGCAAAAAGATTTCATTAGTTATTGGAGCTAGGCAGGTTGGAAAGACTACTGTATTAAAAGAATTGTATAACCTTCTTAAGAGCAAAAATAAAGCACTTTTTTTAGATTTGGATGTCTTTACTAATTTTGAGAAGGTAAGCTCCTTCGAGAATTTGATAAACACCATTAAATTATCAGGCTACGAAGAGAACCAAAGGGATCTTTTTTACTTGTTTTTGGATGAATTTCAGAGATATAAGGATATTTCAGTAGTGATGAAAAATGTCTATGACCATTTTGATAATATTAAGATTTATGCCTCTGGGTCATCCTCGATAACGATTAAAGACCATATACAAGAATCATTAGCTGGGAGAAAAATAATCAATATTTTATATCCCCTTGATTTTGAAGAGTTTCTATGGTTTAAGGAATCTGAAATTAAAATTAATAATACAAAAAAATTTTCTGGAATAGATTTACATAAATCTGCTTCTTCCTTACTTGAACTATTAAAGGAGTTCATTGTTTTTGGAGGCTATCCTGAAGTTGTACTGCAAAAAACTAAAAAGGATAAGACAGAGGTATTGAAAAGCATATTTGACTTATATGTAAAAAAAGATCTTGTGGAATATCTCAAGGTAGAGAGAATAATGCAAGTTAAGAAGCTGATAGAATTCATAGCAATAAATAATGGCCAAAAAATTAAGTATGATGAAGTTTGTGAAATCTGCTCTTTAAATTTTAAAGAAGCTAAGAATTATATTGAAATATTACAAGAAACTTATCTTATATATGTTGTAAGGCCATTTTTCACCAATAAGAATAAAGAACTTGTTAAGATACCGAAGATTTATTTCATTGATAATGGTGTAAGAAATTTCTTTGTTAACAATTTTAACCCAGTAGAATTGAGGGATGACAAGGGCTTTTTATTTGAGGCATATGTGTTGTCAGAGCTGTTAAAATCAGGAAAAGAGTCAATTAAATTTTGGCAGGATAAAAACGCTCATGAAGTTGATATTGTGTTAGATAATGTAGCTATAGAAATAAAATTCAAAACTAAGCTTAAAAAAGAAGACTTAATAGGTATTGAAGCATTTGCAGAACAATATAAAGGTAAAAAAATGTATTTAATCAATTTAGGAATCCAAAAAAATAATGGCAAGATTAAACTAAGATTGCCTTATCTGGTGGATTTTATTTAGGAATCATTATATACAATAAATAAAGAATCTCAAAAAGAAATGTTTTATACACTCTGTATGCTATAGAAATATATATATGGATGCTAATAATATACAATTTACAACGACCTGACATAGTATGTGGCATTAATTTTAGTACAAGTAGTCCCCTATTCTTGACTTCTCTCGTAGGATTAGAACATCTTTACCAAGAAGAACTAATACAATAGTGCCCCCATCTGTTTCAGGAGTACATCGACAAAGAATACGAAGCAAGAATTGTAGTAATAGGAGAAGAAGTTTTGGGAGTTGCAATTTATTCACAAGAATCAGAAATATCAAGAATAGACTATAGGAGATATGATTTTAATGTGCCTTATAAAGCACTTGAGTTACCAACCAAGATTCAGGATTTTTGTTTATCAATGACAAGGCACTATGGTTTACATTTTGGAGCATTTGATTTTATTGTAACAAAAAAAGAGAAAAACTTTGTTTTTCTTGAGTTAAATCCAAATGGTCAATGGCTATGGCTCGAACAATTAAGCGGTTTTCCTATCAGTAGGTCGCTAGCAGCATATCTTACTTTATAAAATGGCGAGGACTCACTTTTTCTAACCTATACTCAATATCATATTTCTTTCCATCTAAGAGATAAATCCCGCTTTTTTTGTCTTCTTTCTTAATAATGTCCTTACAGTATCTCCGTAGGCAAATTATCTACTTAAAAGTTTAGAGAAAAAAGCAAGTAGCACCTGTGGTGCTGACTTGCTTATGTTGAAAAACAAATATCTATTCAAAGAGTTCCTGCATAAAGCTTTCGTGCAATTCAAGAGTAACAGCACTATTCATGCAGAGAATTATTTACAGCCTCTGGTTGAGGCTGCTCGCTCTCATTGCTATGTGGAAAACGTTGGCAATAAAGCTGACTCATTGCATCGCAGAATTGAACAGACCTATGAAGAGCAGATACGTGATGCTTATCTTACGACTCTCAAGCCACAGATCAAAAAACAGCATCTCGGCTCTGTGATGCTTGCATTTGATTTTACTATTGAAGATTTTTACGGCTATACCAGTGATCTGTGGCTACATCCTTGGACTGGAGAGCAAGGCGTACAGGCAACATATACTTTTGCAGTCATGTCTCTTGTAGGCAAGCATAAAATACCGATTATGGCAGTGCCTGTGCACTGCGGCATGAGTAAAGAAGAGATCATAACTTTGTTTCTTGCTGTTGCAAGAAAACTGTTCAAGTACATCCGCTGCATTCTGCTTGATGCTGGATTTTACAGCGGGGAAGTGATTGAAGCATTACAAGAATATAAGTATCTCATCCGTGCTCCGCATAATGAGATTATTAAAAAGCTTATTGCTACAACAGAAGACTGGAATAGTTATTGTCATGAGGTGGTATGGAATGCAGGCAAAACTATACAGAGAACCAAGACAAAGATTGTTATTGTCAAGCATGTTCCCTTCAAAAACAAAAAAAGGGTTGATTGCAGTTATGCAACCAACATGCAGTTGCATGACGGCATGAGTTATGTTCATTTGTACTGCAAACGGTGGCAGATTGAAACAAATTTTCGTATGGAGGATCAAGTGAAGATTAAGAGCAAGTCACGCTACATTCTTGTTCGCTATTTCTATTTTATGATAAGTTTGCTGCTGCATGCAGTGTGGCTGATAACCTGGAGCAATACAATGCCCCTGGATACGTTCAAAGTGCATCTTGCGAATCAACTCCTTTTTGCCACTGTCGGAATATCTTATGTGCATCCGATCGTCTAAGGTTTTTGCCCTAGCGTGAGCTTTGTCTTTCTTCTGTTAAAAACAGAAAAATGCATCCCTGTAAAGGAAGTTCTGAGAATAAATCGCGGATTTTTTTTCTCCAATGGCACTCAAGCCATTGGCTGCTAAAGCACTTTCGGAGATACTGAAATGACCGTAACGCTTATAAACATTTATTCTTTCCTAAATTTATGGTAAAATGTCACATCTGTCAAGGCAATCTTATTCCTTTCCTCTCATTAGGAAAAATGCCGGCAGCAAACGCATTTCTGAAAAAAGAATATCTCAAGAAAAAAGAATATCTCTTCCATCTTCAAACAGGCTTCTGTGAAAATTGCAAGATGGTCCAATTAACAGAGTTAGTTCCGTATAATAAATATATTGTTCCTGATAAAGAAAACAAGACTCATTACGCATTCTTCTCTTCAACTTCTAAATTTATGGAGCAGCATTTTGCAGAATTTGCTCAAGATATTGAAAAAAGATTCTTAAAGAAAGGTTCTCAAGTCTTAGAAATAGGAAGCAATGACGGCATTATGCTAAAAGCATTCAAGAACCATAAAGTCCTAGGCATAGAACCTTCATGGAACACAGCAGAAGTAGCAAGGAAAATAGGGATAGAAACATTAACAGAATTTTTTACCATTCCTTTAGCTAAACAAATAGCTCAAAAAAGAAAATTTAAAGCAATTGTGTCAGCAAATGTTATTTTGAATATTCATAGCTTAAATGAAGTTCTTGAAGGAGTAAAAATTCTTTTAGAAGAGGACGGAGTTTTTGTTTTTGAAGATCCTTATATCATGGATATCTTAGCAGAAACTGCCTATGACCAAATCTATGACGAGCATATTTACTATTTTTCACTGACCTCCCTCTCCAATTTGCTTGCAAGACATGACATGGAGATTTTTGATGCACAACACCAAGAAACCCATGGTGGTTCTATGAGAGTCTGTACAGCAAGGAAAGGAAAATACAAATTAACTGAGAATGTAAAGAAAGTTTTAGCTCTAGAAAAACAAAAAGGCATTGATACCTTAAAGCCTTATCAGGAATTTGCTCAAAAAGTAGAGCAATCCAAGAAAGAATTAGTAGCACTCTTAACAAAATTAAAGAAACAAGGCAAGAAAATTGTTGGATATGCAGCAGCTTCTAAAGGAACTATTGTCTTAAATTATTGCAATATTGGTCCTGATATCGTTGAATATATTGCAGATTCTACTCCGGAAAAGCAAGGAAAATTCAGCCCAGGAAAACACATTCCTATTGTTGCTCCTGAAGTTTTTAAGAAAGATAAAGCAGATTTCGCTTTGCTAGGTGCTTGGAATCATGCTCGAGAAATTATGGGAAAAGAAAAGGAATTTTTAGCAAGAGGTGGAAGATTTATTGTCCATACGCCTAAAGCAATGATTCTAGAACCTGATAAAATTTAAATCTCCTATTGTTCATCTTTATGATAAAAATCTAAGAAAACGACTTTATTTTCTTCCTGCAGGTAAATATAAGATAAGCGAAATGGTTTAACATAAAATTCGCGTGTACCTTTTCTTAGGTTTCGCATAGGTTTTCCTATTTCTGGATTTTGAATAATTTTTCTAATTTGTTTTTTAATTCTCTCTTTTAAAAGAGGATCTTTTATTTTTGCAAAAATAGTTTCAAAATGAGGGTCAAAGGCAGAGTCCTGAACTACCATTTCTCAAGTTCTTTCAAGAAATCGTCAACCTTCATTGATTTAAATTGTCCTTTTTCATATTTTTTCCAGGCTTCTTCAGTTCTTCTCGCAAATTCAAGGTCTTCTTTCAGATTCTTGTCTAAGGTGCTTGCTTTCTTAAGGATCAACTGATGGTTCTTTTTAATAATGAGAAATTTTTCACCTTCTCTGATATCTTCGCGTAATGCAGAAGGGATTACTATCTGTCCTTTTGAACTCATTTTAGTTATTGCTATTTCCATGTTTCTCACCTTAGTAAGGTATATCTTACCTTGTATATAAATCTTCCGTTTAATCGAAATGTGTTAATCTCATCTTAAAATGAAGCTCGATTTAGCTCTGATTAAACAAGTTAATTCGCTTCGCTCATAGCTCTAACTAAACACATCTCTGCATTTCTAACCAATTACTTATCTTACTCATGTCTTTAGGTGGAGGTTTATCACAAAACCAGACAATCTCCATAATTTCATTGCACTTTGAGCAATGAAATTCTCTTTTATTACCAAAATCAGTCAATATTTTCTGTCTTATAATTGACTGTTTAATAACGGGCTTCTTCCTTCTCGAATAAGATCCATAATATCTCACCAATCTGAAATTCTTATCTGGAATATGCTGAATGACAGCTGAGATAAAATCATCAGCTAACATTATTCTGTAATGAATAATATCTTGATGATCTTTGTAAAAGAATTTTACAGATTCTCCATTGTAAGCAATTATTCTTGAATTTGCTATTGCTGGGTGCCTTACATATCTTCCAATGTATTGTGCTAATCTTTTTGATGATATTATCCTTTCTGGCTTTAGATAAGCTACAAAACCATTAGGATATTTATCAAATAGAAAATCGATAAAGTCCTTAGGAAGATATTTCTTCAATGAAGTTAAAACTTCATACTGCCATTTCTTATGAAAAGCATCATAAGAAATGTATTTCCCTAAGGGAACAAATTTCCCCTGATTATCGTATCCTCCTTCTGTTACAATGCAATGAACATGAGGATTGAATATCAATGATTTTCCAAATTGGTGAACTACTCCAATAACTCCCGGAATAACATTTTTCTTCAATGAATGAGAGAACATTTTCTTTATTGTTTCATATGCAGAATCAGAAATCACTTTCTGCAAATATCGATTTTGCTTTATTGGTTCCCTCAATTCTATTGGCAAACTAAAAGTAAGATGCCTGTGAACAATGTTCTTAGCAACTTTATTTGCTAATCTATCTGCCCATTGATCAGTATATCTCTTGCCACAGGCAGGAGCATATCCTTGAATTGCATCCTAACTGAACAAATTCATAGCTATTGCATTTCTTGCAATAACAAACAAAACATCTTTGTTTGCAAGAAAGCATCTTTTCCACTTCTTCAATTTCTACCTTTCTTGGATTATGTGTTCTCTTATATTCAAACCAGTGGTCTTGGAAGATTTGTTTGACTGATAGAAAGCCTTTTTAATTCCTCTTTCTTGTGTTTATTTGTGTTGTCTGAATACCAACACAATGGGTTAAGGGTTAAAATCCTTAACCCTTTTATAGATTATACTAATATTTAATCGAAAAGAGCTTAAATTAACTTTCTTTTAGGGGTGGCTAAATATATACAAATAAACGAAAGTTATATATATTAGTAACCTATGTTTATTTATATGATTCCACTTATTTTAAGATTAAAGAGAGAATCCCATAAACAAATCGCACTAGCACAAGATATCATAGTGCAGGAAATGTACAAAATTTTTAATGACGCAGTTCTGCACGGAGGAACCGCCATATGGAGATGCTACAAAGGGAAAAGATTCTCTGAAGATATAGATGCATACTTAAATAGAGAAGGAGAAAAAATTAATTTATTCTTTTCAAATTTGGAAAAAAAAGGTTTTACAGTAAAAAAGAAGAAAATAGGGGAAAACAGCTTATTTTCTCTACTCAGCATCAATAGAATAGAGGTAAGGTTTGAAGCATTATTTAAAAAGAAGAGTGCGGTATTAAAAGAATATGAAACTGCTGAAGGGAATTTAATCACAGTATATACATTGGCACTAGAAGAATTCATTAACGAAAAGGCTGAAGCATATCTAAAAAGATTAAAAGTAAGAGATTTGTACGATGTTTTTTTCTTATTAAGATACACGCAACATAAAAATAAGGTAAAATTAAGTTTACAAAAGATAGCTAAGGACTGCAAAAATCCTAAAGATGAAAGAGATTTAAAGATTTTAATTCTTGAGGGAGTAGTCCCAAATGTTCAAGATATGAAAGAGTATATAAAAAATTATATAGAGTAATATGGGAGCGCAAAAACATTTAAAAAAAATTGAAGAACTTTTCCAAAAAAGTCCAGTAGTTACTTATAACTCTATTGAAAGAGTTGTCAAAGAAAAAAAGAACAATACACAGTATACAAAACAGTTTATAAAAAATTTAATTGCTAAAGGAAAAATAAAAAAATTAGCTAAAGGCTATTATACCATTCATAATGAGAATGGAATGGGTGTTTTCTGTTTTACACCAGCTTATCTTGGCCTACAAGATGCTTTAAGTTTTCATAATATCTGGGAGCAAGAAACAATCCCTATAATCATAACTTCAAGGAGAGTGCGTCAAGGAATAAGAAGTATATTGGGTGGAAATGTATTATTAAGAAGAATAGATAAAAAATATCTTTTTGGTTTTGAGTACTATGCTCAAGGTAATAACATATATCTTCCTTATTCAGATATAGAAAAAACATTAATCGATATGGCCTATTTTAAAGAAAAGATTGATAAAGAAGTAATAAAAAATTTGAGTAAAAAGATACAACGAAAAAAACTAGATAAGTATCTAAAAAGATACCCTATTAGAATAAAAATGAGAGTATTAAAAATTTTGAAAAAGAGTTAAGTTTTTAAGAAGAATGGTCTTTCTAAAGGAAAATGAAACCAGTCCAATTTAAGCAAATAAAAATCTTTCCTAATGACCAGGGATATTTATTTGAAACAGTAAGGAAAGATGACGAATTCTTCGATGGAGAATTTGGTCAAATCCTAATTTCAGTAATCTATCATGGAGTCATTAAAGGATTACACAAACATCAGTTCCAAACAGATTACACTACTTGCATCAAAGGCAATATCAAATATGTTGTTGCAAAAGAAAATGAAGATGGAACTGCAGATGTGAAAGTCTATACTATTGGAGAAAGAAATCCTGTTGTCATTAAAGTGCCTCCTGGTTATTGGCATGGCTATACTCCATTAGGCAATCAAGAAGCAGTAATTTTGCATTTAATGGATAAATTGTATGATCCAAAAAAGGATGATACAGAGAGAAAAGATCCTTATGCTTTTGGTGATGTCTGGACAGTAAAACCAAGTTAAAGATGGAGATAAACCAACAATTAAAAAAGGATTTGATACAAATCTATGAAAAGTATCTTATGAATCCGAATGATAAAAAGTTAAAAGAAAAAGCAAAAAAGTTGTATACAAAATTCTTGAATGCTGGTCCATTGCTTGATAAAAATGTGAGTCATGCTCTGAATCTTCTTGTAGATGTTGGCTATGATTTACCAAATCCTCCTAAACCTTCGAAAGAAACAATCGAAAATCTTCTAAAAAAATTAAAGAAATAACTTTAGTGTATGTCCTTTTGCAAAGGTTCAAACTTAAACAAAAAAATAAAATGCTCGCTGTTTAATCATACCTAAAAAAGAAATACTCCCAGAACTTTCTCTTCATTAACCACTTCTCTAACTCGTTACTAGACATTTTTCTCTTTGACTGAACAATCTTCCTCTTATGCAACATCTTAGGCAGCATCTTAAAAGTGTCTCTTCTTGCTTTCAAAGAAGTCTTATTAAATTTCAATAGATAATAAAAAAAAGAAACCATCCATCTTCCGAAGATAAAGGGGCCATACTTAGCCAACAAAGAAGTAGGATAATTCTTTAAAATAAAAAAAGGCTTGTTCCTTATTCCACTATATAATCCAAGATTGCTGACCTGACTTGTGCTAACATTCATCTTATGCCAGACAATAGCCTTAGGATTTATGTAAATCTTCCAGCCGGCTAAACGAAGGCGAAAACCTAAATCCACATCCTCATAATAAGTGAAGAAGTCTGCATCTAAATACTCTCCCTCAATCGCTGTATCTTCCAAAGCATCCTTCCTATACAAGATACCAGCGGCATTAGCGCTAAAAATTTCTTTAACCTCGTCATACTGCCCTTTATCCTCTTCTCTAATTCCTAAATCAACGCAGCTTCCATCAACAAAAACACCATGCCCGACAGAATTAATCAAATTTGGCTTATCATAAAACATCAGCTTAGCAACAACAGCTCCTACCTTAGGATCTTTTTCAGCAACTTTAACAGCCTCTTTCAAGAAATCCTTATCAGCCTTTGTATCATTGTCTAATAAAACAACATATTTCCCTTTCGCTCTTTTTATTCCAAAGTTATCTCCTCCACCTTGCCCCCAGTTTCCTCCTGAAGGTAAAATTCGTAATTTAGGATATTTCTCAGCAGGAAATCTCTTCTTCACAAATTCAACAGAACCATCACTAGAACTATTATCCACAAATAATATCTCATAATCCTTATATGTTTGTTTAAATAAGGATTCTAAGCACTCTCCTGCATGTTTTTTTCCATTCCAATTCAAGACAATTACCGAGACATTTACCATAAAATTAGGAGAAATAAAAGACTATTTAAATAGATACGATAAAATTTAATTAATAAAGTCCAAGAAATCTTCCCTCAATCTTCCTATTAACAAGTTGTTTAAGTCTCTTATATTCTTTATCTCTCTTTTCTAAAGGCCTATAATTAAATGTAGCACTTAGTATAGGATCGGCGGTCATCCTCGGGGTAGTGGGATTAGTATCATACTTTATTTCTCCATCTAAGATATTATCAAGAGACATAATCATTACTGAATAAATTCTTCCATCCTCATCAACACTATAAGCAGCATGCGCTCCAAAATGAGGAAAATTTGCTTGTAACTCTCTAATAAAATCTTGAATACATTTGTTGCTAAATTTTTTAGAATTTAAGCGAATACTCAATCTAGAAACAGCAATTTCCGGGTAACGAACCCTTAAGCTTATATCAGTTTGCTCCATGTTTAACAAAAAGTGGATGATATTTATAAATCTTTCGGTTTGAAGCCACTTTACAGTAGAAAAAGAGAATAAAGACACACAAAATATTTAAGGCTTAATCTCTTCACAAAAGCATGAAAGACATTCTTATTACAGGAGGTGCTGGCTACGTAGGCTCTGCACTCACAAAAGCAGTTTTAATTGAAAGGAAAGATTTTGATAAAGTTATTGTCTATGACAATCTCTCAAAAGGCAGATTGCAAGCTATTGGTCATTTAGCAGAGATGTTCAAGAAACGCCTTATATTCATCAAAGGAGATATCAGAGACGCATTAGATTTAGAGAAAATATTTAAGCAGTTCAATATTGATACAGTAATCCATCTAGCAGCTATAGTAGATGCCTTCTCAACAAATAGAGAAGGAAAAGACACCGAATGCTATTATGTCAATGAAAAAGCAACAAAAGAACTAGCAAAACTCGCTAAATCCTATAAAGTAAAAAGCTTCATCTACCAATCATCTGTAAGTGTTTATAGCAAAGGAGAGAATCTCAAAGAAAATGATAAAAAAACACCCATTACAGCATACGGCATTACTAAGTTAAAAGGAGAAGAAATTCTTAAACTTGATGATGAAAACTTTAATTTAACTATCTTAAGGCCAGCCACTGTCTTTGGCTACAGTCCTGGTTTTCGTTATGAAACTGTAATTAACTATTTCATCGTAAGAGCCTTCTACAAGATGCGTCTTCCTGTCTTTAAAGAGGCTTTAGAATCAGAAAAGAGCTTTATTGATATAGAAGATAATGTCAACGCCATCCTTTTTACCTTGAAAAACATGAATAAAATGAAAGGACAAATCTTCAATATCTCTTCCTTTAACTGTAATCTAAAAGCGATTCTTAATGTTATGAAGAGGCATTTCCCTCAGATAGAAATTGACCTTATAGGAACTCCTAATATTACACAACAACCATATACGATTAGCAGTGAAAAGTTTAGATCCCTCGGTTTTAAGCCAAAAGGCAATCTTGAAAATGGAGTAAAATACTTCAAGAAATATCTCAAGAGGGACTATCACTACTTGTTCAGGATCTACATTATCAAGAAAGAGCTCTTGCTAAAAACGCTCTTGGAGTAAAGAAAAGTATTTTTAAATTTTCTGTGTTCTCTTTTGCTATGAAAATCCTAGGCATTGGCGCACTAACTCACGATTCAGGAACAGCTTTAATTAAAAACGGAAAGATAGAATCTGCAGTAAACGAAGAGCGCTTTAATAGAATAAAATTAAGTGGAGGTTTTCCATACCACTCACTAAGCTACATAAAAAAGAATAAAGAGAGTATTGATAGAATAGCAGCCTCTGACTTAGGAGAAAATGATTTTCTTAAAAAGAGTAAATCTCTTATCTTAAATCCCTATCTTCTCTCAACCAACATCCCAACATCCCTCAAAACAGTTGCAATTATGGCAAGATGGCAATTAAAGACATACCTTCTCTTTAAACAGCAGCAAGAGCAATTAAGGAAAAAATTTGGGAAAAAATTTATTCAAGTAGAGCATCATATGACTCATGCTGCCTCTGCACACCTAACCTCAGGAATAAATAAAAATCTAATTATCACAGCAGACAACCATGGTGATTTCTTAACAGCAACAGCTTCTATCGGAGAAGGAAATTCAATTGAAAGAATTCATGCAGTGCCATGGCCACACTCTCCAGGATTTTTCTATGCAATTGTGACTAAAGCTCTAGGATTTACGCAATGGCGTCACGAAGGAAAAATTACAGGCTTATCTGCTTACGGAAATCCTAATTCTCCTGTCTATCAAAAAATAAAAAAGCTGATGTGGTTTAGCCAAGGAACCATTAAAACTAGGTCCTTGATTGGTTCTTATGGTTATGTAAAACAGCTCGCAAAAAAATACTCAAGAGAGGATATGGCGGCAGTCTTTCAAAGAGTCTTTGAAGAAGTAATTTGTAGTTATACTAGATATTATATGGAAAAAACCGGAATAAAAAATATTGCTTTAGCAGGCGGTGCATTTGCAAACGTAAAATTGAATCTACGCATTAAAGAGTTAAATGCTGATCATATCTTTATCCATCCTCATATGGGGGATGGTGGAACAGCTGCAGGTGCTGCACTATATGCTACTCAAGATAACAAAATTAAACCTTATGAATTGCAGCATATCTATTTTGGTCCTTCTTACTCAGACAAAGAAATCAAGCAAGAATTAGACAAAAGTAATCTTGATTTTAAGCGCATGAAAGATATTGAATACCAGATAGCAGAGTTATTGGCTAAAGGAAAAGTTGTAGCTCGTTTTAACGGCGCAATGGAATACGGTCCTAGGGCCCTAGGAAATAGATCCATCTTATATCAAGCTACTGATCCGAGTGTAAATGATTGGCTAAATAAAAATCTTAAAAGAACAGAGTTTATGCCTTTTGCTCCAGTAACTCTAGAGAGATTTGCTAAAAAAAGTTATGAAAATCTGAAAGGTAGTGAATATACTGCTCGCTTTATGACCATCTGTTTCAATGCAACTTCTTACTTAAAAGAAAATTGCCCTGCTGTTGTCCATGTAGATAATACAGCAAGACCGCAGATAATCAGAAAACAGGACAACCTAAGTTACTATAAAGTTCTTGAAGAATACTACAAGATTACAAAAATACCTTCTATTATTAATACCAGCTTTAACATGCATGAAGAGCCTATAGTTTGTAGTCCTGATGATGCTATAAGAAGTTTTAAGCAAGGTCATCTAGATTATTTAGCAATAGGAAATTATTTGGTAAAGAGCTAATCGGTTTCCAGATCTTTTAAAAATCTTTCCTCTCTTTCTGATCTTAATCTGCCTTCTAATAATTTTTTCTTACTCCCAATTTCTTCCGAAATTTTTCTTTCCCTTTCCATAAATTGATTATTTATAAATTCATAATATCTTCTCCAAGTCCCATACATTGAGTAACCCGAGTCGTAAATATCTTCTTCTCCTCTACTAATCAATATGCTATAATTATGTTCAATCCCAGTCCCAATATCACCACCACTTACCCACTTTCTTTCAAAAAGATAAAACACATATCCTTTTACAGATGTCTTGTAACGATTATCCCTTTGGAGATTTGAGTTCTCTTCACATTTAATAAAAACCCAATCATCAAAATCAAAATTTTTTATTTTTTCCTCTAATTGAACTTCTATTGCTCTTTCTAATAATTTATTACTAGGTTCCATTTTAAATTCTCTTCTGTTTTGGAATCAAAGCAGTTCCAATCATATAAACTACGTTAGAATACTGACCGGAGATTATAGGGTATATATCAACGACAACTTCAGCTTCTAACTGTAGTGCTTTTTCAATCATATGTCTTTTACATTCAAAAATTCTACGTTCTAAAATTCCAAAAACAATAGAAGCATCAATTGATCTAAAATAAAAATCAGATAACTCTCTTCCAATAGAATCAGTATAATCTCTCGCAGAAGTCGTCAATAAAAATGTTGGAGCAATTTCTCTAGCCCTATTTACGCTTGAAAGATATTCATGTTGTTCCTTTTCTTTCTCAATTTTCTCCCTCTTAATCTTTTCCATATCTACTCTTTCTTGAGCTAATTTTTCTTGCTTTTTTATAGATTTGAATGATTTTATTTTATTTTACTAACGGAAAAATAGGATTTTATCATTCTCATAAAATTCTCTTTGTCTAATCAAATCTTGCAAATAACCTGCTGTACTATTCTCTCCAACTATAGACCTATCGTCATAATTTTCATAGCGTTGAAGTTCCTTGTTAATTTTGTAAATCTCTAAATGGTTTAGGGAATCATTTAAACCAATCATAATTATGGGCAATGAAACGAGCCATGCTAAGAACCATCTTGGCGGAGCGCCTCTAAAACCACCAACTGGTTCTCTAAGATAATCCTCTAACCTTTGTATATTTTTTGGTTTTATCATTTTATAATGCCGGATATATTTGGCTTCTCACTGAGATATACTCTCTGTAAAATAGTTGAATAATCAAATGTTAAATCTTCTCGACCAATCGCTTGCATCAACTTATAATCAGACGACAAAGTCCCTTCAAAATTTGTTGGGCGTGGGTGAGATTGTATTAAGTATACTAAATCTAATCTTCCATCTCTTGTTAAGTCTTGAAGTTTTATTTCCAAAGGTCTTAGAGTACAAGAACACTGTTCTTTAGGAAATTCAAAGGAGGTTTTCGCTTCACCTATATCTCCATTCTCGTTGGCTAGTGCAATCATTAAAGAGTATCTAGCATAAGGTGAACCATGAAGAAATGGTTTAAGGATCCACCGCTCTTCTCCATAATCTCTTAAAAATATCAAGTCTTCTTTACTATCTTGATTGACATCAATAAAAGCCTCATTCGTTTTATACTCAAGATATTTTATATGACCTCTAATTTTGTTTAATAAATAGAAGAAACCTAAGAATGCACCAACCATTATAGGAATGGCTAGTATACTCCCAATAAACTCTTCCGATATTCTAATTCTTTTACCCATAGTTAGTGAAGACAGCAAAATCTATTTAAAAATATGTCATCCTTTAATAGGACTACAAAAAGAAAGTTTTTTATATTATAAATTACTTAAGTAGACTATGCAATACTCAGTGCTACAAGATATTGGTCTATCTCCTAGTGAAATAGAGGTTTATACCTCTCTGCTAAAAACAGGCTCTGCAAAAGTAGGGATTCTTCTTAGAGAAATACCTTTACATAGAAGTAGAATATACGAAGCAATTAATAGACTATTAAAGAAGGGTCTTATCTCTTATGTAATCAAAAATAATGTTAAGTATTTTCAAGCAACTGATCCTGAAAGATTACTTACCTATCTTGAAGAACAAAAAAAGGAGTTAAACAAAAAAGAAGAACGTCTTAAGAAGTTATTACCAGAATTAAAAAAGAAAGTCTCTGAAGGAATACCTCAAGCAGAGGCACATATCTATTTTGGAAAAGAAGGATTCAAAACAATGAGAAATGACGTCCTTAAGCAAAAACAAGATATCTATCTTATTGGTGCATTGGGAAAAGAAAATGAAGTCCTAAAATATTTCTTTGCAAATTTTGAAAAAGAAAGAATAAAAAATAAAATAAAATGGCATGTCCTTTTTGATAATGAAGTAATTGGGAAAAAGATTACAAAATTGCCTCTCATGGAAAGTAGATTCCTTCCTAAAGAATATTCAAATCCTACAGTAATAAACATATATGCAGATAGAGTTGTAAATGTCTTATGGAGAGAAGAAAATCCTCTCTGTTTTATGATTATTAATCAAGAAATTGCTGAATCTTACAAGAAATGGTTTAGGTTTCTTTGGAAACATTCTGCCAAATAATTTTTCTGGGTATTAAACTTTTCTCTAAAACAAAAGTCTTTAAAGTTTATTCTCAACAGAAATAGTATGAAAATCGCTCATGTCTGTCCACTCTGCACTCCTGCAATATGTGGAGTCAAGCAGGTAGTAGAAGAATTAGCAAAGAGACAATTAAAAAAAGGACATGAAGTTCATGTCTATTGCTCAGACTGGGACAAAGAAAAAAGACAGAGGATAAAAGAAGAGATAATTAATGGAATACATATCCATCGTTGTTATCATTGGTTTCGTGTTGCCAATTTTGCCACTGTTTGGCCTTCCATACTCTGGAAACTTCAAAAAGAAAATTTTGATATCATCCATACTCATGTTTCAGGTCATGCCCATACCTTCTTCGCTAGTTTTATCGCAAAAACAAAGCATATTCCTTTAGTACATACTACTCATTGTCCATGGACCGACGCTCATAGGAGTTTTACAGGAAGAATGCTGATGTGGATAAGTTATAGAACCTTTACAAAATTAAGCTTTCAATGGTCAAATAAGATTATTGCAATTACGCCTTGGGAACTTTCCTATATCCAAAAATATGGAGGAAAAAAAGACAAGATAATCATCATCCCTAATGGCACAGATGCTTTATTTTATGCTCCTATAAAAAGAAATACATTCAAAAAAAGGCATAATATCCAAGGAAAAATGATTCTATTCTTTGGGAGATTGAATGTTACAAAAGGCCCGGATAAATTTGTCTTGGCTGCAAAAGAGATCCTCAAAGAAAGAAAAGACTGCACATTTGTCATGATAGGCCCTGATGAAGGAATGAAAGCAATCATTGAAAAGATGATTCAAGATACCACTCAGATAAAGCTCTTGCCTCCTCTGCGAAACAGAAAAGAGGTAGCGGAAATGTATCAAGCTGCTGATTGTTTTGTTCTTCCAAGTTTTAGAGAGGGACTTCCTTTGACTTTATTCGAAGCTCAAGCCTCTGGATTACCCATAGTAGCCTCTCCAGTAAATGGAATTCCATATGAAATGAAAGATCCAGATAATGGCTTCTTCGTTGATTACGGAGACATTCCAAAACTAAAAGAAAAAATCCTGAAAATACTAGATGATAAAAAACTGGCTCAAAAAATAAGTGAAAATAACAAAAAGAAATCCAAAAACTATGACTGGGACGTTATAGAAAATAGATATTTAGAAGCTTACCAAGAGGGTATGTAGTTAGTGCCAAAAGAAACGCATAACTTTAAAGCAAAGAACTGAAGCTTTTGGCTGTATAATGCAGATAATAAGATAAACTTAAATGCGTTATTTATGTCCTTAACTAATAAAACAAAACCTTAAATGCTCTTTCTCAATCTCAATTCTATGCAAAAAGATTATCTAGAGGTTATAGAGCAATTCAGAAATAAAAAAATGCTTGTCATAGGAGACGTCATGTTAGACGAATATCTTGAAGGAAGTGTAGAAAGAATTTCTCCAGAGGCCACTGTTCCTATTGTTGTTATAAAAGGTAATTACTTACTTTTCTGGAGCTTGAATTATATTTTGCATTTCTTTTAAGGGATTTTTCCCTTGAAGCTTGAGTGTTTCAACAACACTCAACAAAACCCCAAAAATGTCTGCTCCTTTTTTGCTTCTGTTACCGTTGCTTATTTTCCTTATAACAACCGCTTTCCTTATTCCTCTTTCTGCTCTATTATTTGTAGCTTCAATCTCGA
>Ga0209542_10008046_pt1 | contig 19833 bp, 26 predicted proteins | sample RifCSPhighO2_01_FD_184028 | JGI IMG/M metagenome (GOLD analysis project Ga0209542, IMG submission 184028) | Soil microbial communities from Rifle, Colorado - Rifle CSP2_plank highO2_0.1 (SPAdes) (version 2) | ecosystem: Environmental > Terrestrial > Deep subsurface > Rock core/Sediment ...
AATCCTCGGGTTCAACGACGAAGTTTTGTTTGCAATTCTGACAGGTTTTGGATTGGCTGTTCACCTGTTTTTTACTGAAACCTTTAACTCCGCGTCCAGCGCGTCGGCAACTTTGTATAAAAACGATAAACTCGGATTATATGTTCCGGACTCAAAACGCGAAATTGCGGATTGTTTTGTACCCGCTTTTTTGGCTACCTCACCTTGTGTTAAGTGTTTTTTAAGACGCGCCTCTAAAAGAAGGGTTACCACTTCAAATTCGGGCCTCAATTCTTCATACGCCTTTTTTACTTTGGGATTTTTAAGTAGGCGATTTTTAAATTGTCGGTAATTTTTCATATACTTAGAGTATAACGTATGTGTTATTTAGCGTCAAGAGCCGCAAGTCTGTGTTTTGCGTTCTCCAACTCTCTCTTGGGAATACGCGATGATTTCTTCACAAAGCCGTGTAAAAGCACGATTTCCTTGTCGTGAAAAGTATAAAAAATTCTGATTTCTTGTTTGCCAGATATACGAAGCTCAAAAAGAGTTTGAGCGACTTTTTTACTATGCGGGAGTCCGAGTTGATTGCCAAATCTTTCAAGAAGATCGATTATGCGCAACACTCGGGCAATGGTTAATTTTTCCAAAGAGTTGATAAATTTTTCTACCTTGCCATCAAGTCGAATCTTCATATTAACTTTTATCCAAAACTTTTTTGACTTTGACGAAGCCGCGTTCGGTTTCGGGGACGGCTTCAACCAACGGCGCGGGGTCAAAAGATTCTTTAGGTTTTTCATCAACCCGAAAATCGTTTACGCGCGAAATATGACCCTCCTCGACGAGACCGGAAACTTTAATTTCCTTCAGTTTGTCTATGTAGCCCAAAATGCTTTCCAAATCTTTGGACAATTTTTTCTCCTCTTTGGCTTCCAGCTCAATCCGGGCGAGCTCGGCCATTTTTTTAACGTCTTTGGGTTCAATCATGGCCTTGATTATAGCATCTTCAAAAACTCCTTTTCATCAATCATTTTCACGCCCAGTTTTTTGGCTTTTTCGTATTTTGAGCCCGGTTCGTCGCCCGCGACCACGAAATCGGTCTCGCGCGAAACCGATTCCGAGGCCTTCCCGCCCAAAGCCCGCACTCTGGACTTGGCTTCGTCTCTGGACATTGAAGACAAACTGCCTGTCAGAACAAAAGTTTTGCCTTTCAGCTTGCCCGCGGGCTTTTTTGCCGGGTTTTTTATCTCAACCTGTTTTAAAAGCTTGCCCAGAAATTCAGCATTTCTCTCTTCCCCGAACCAGCCGTAAACGCTTTTGGCCACGACTTCGCCTATGTTCGGAACGGCTTTCAGCTCTTCAAGCCCGGCCCTGCGAATCTTTTCAATACTGCCGAAACTCTCGCTTAAATCAGCCGCGGTTTCTTCGCCCACGTGCAAAATTCCAAGCCCCAAAAGAAATCTTTGCAAGTCTATTTTTTTTCTCGCCTGTATGGCTTCTACCAGATTCTGGGCCGACTTTTCACCAAACCTTTCCAAGGGCTGAATATCTCCTTCTTTCAGTTCAAAAAAATCTGCGGCGTCACGAATCAAACCATTATCCAGCAGGGCGTCTATAATTTTTGAGCCCAGTCCGTCTATGTCAAAGGCCTGGCGCGAGGCGAAGTGATACAAAGATTCGCGGTGCCTGGCCTGGCATTTTGGATTTATACATCGCAGTATGACGCCGTCCTTACGCAAAACATGCCCGCAGACCGGACAACTCTTCGGCATGCGGAATTCTTTGGAAGATTTAGGCCGCAGTTCCTTTATCACTTTCTTTATGTCCGGAATAACGTCTCCGGCGCGCCCGACGACAACTGTATCGCCTATTCTGACGTCCAGGCGTTTTATCTCGTCTTCGTTGTGAAGAGTCGCGCGGCTCACGGTCACGCCGGCAATCAAAACCGGCTTCAGTTTGGCCACGGGCGTTATGGCTCCGGTGCGCCCAACCTGCACAAAAATATCCTCAATTATAGTCGTGGCTTCTTTCGGCGCGAACTTAAAAGCTATAGAGCCTCTCGGCGCTTTGCCGACGACTCCCAGTCTGCCGAAAAGACCGTTTTCGTTTATTGAAACCACAATGCCGTCGGCCTCAAAATCCAGACCCTGGCGCTCCCGGCTTATCTTTTCGTGAAAAGATAAAAGCTCTTTCAGATTTTTGATTTCTCTCGCCTTGGAGTCTGTTTTAAAACCGAACGCGTTTAAAATCTCATGCTCTTCGGAATGTTTTTTCTGCCCCAAATCAGCGAGAAGGCCGTAGGCGTGAAAATCCAGGCGGCGCTCTTTGGTCACAGCCGGGTCAAGCTGTCTTACCGAGCCTGCCGCGAGATTCCTGGGATTGGCGAATGTCTGTTTGCCTGCTTTAGCCTGGGCCGAGTTTATTTTCTCAAAATTTTTCTTGGCGATGATGACCTCGCCTCTGACTTCGATCAAACCGCGCCTGACCGCGCCCGCGATTTTTTTTTCAAAACTGCCCGGGAGACGCCCGCGGACTTCCAAACTCAAAGGAATGGCTTCAATTGTTTTCGCGTTTTGGGTCACGTCTTCGCCGACCCGGCCGTCTCCGCGCGTAGCCGCGCTTTCCAAAATGCCGTTTTTGTAAGTCAGCGACAAGGCCAAGCCGTCAAATTTAAGTTCGGCGAAGAGTCCGGCCGATTCCGCCCCTGGTTCAATTTTGGAATTTCTTGAAATCCAGCCCTCAACTTCCTCGGCGGAAAAAACGTCTTCCAGGGAAAGCATAGGAACTCTGTGCCTTATTTTTTTGAATTCCTTAAGAGCCCTGCCCCCGACCCGCTGGGTCGGGGAATCCGGAGTCGCCAAATCCGGAAATTTGTCTTCAAGAATTTTTAATTCGTGCTTGAGCGAATCCAGCGCCGCGTCGGAAATTTCCTGGCGGTCAAGAACGTGATAAAGATAGCGGTGATGATTTATAACCTCGCGCAGCTTGGTTATTCTTTTTTCGGCCTCGCTCCTTTCCATAAAACTCAATACCTTATTTCCAAACCGCGCTCAACTTTACGGCCGCCGCTGCAAGGATTGCTGCCTATTGAGGTTATTACCGTTTCCTCCGGGTCTGCTTTATTCACCTCCACAGTCGCGCAGGAACCGTTGTCAAAATTAAGACTGAAAGAACTTATTCCGCCAGAATCTCCGCCTACCGGAATGTTGTCCGTTCCGGAACAGGATATGGTTGAAGGCGAGGAAGTGGAAAATTTGTTTTCAGTCCTGTCCCAATAAATAGCGCATTCGGCGGCGCTGTCGGCGGCGTAAAAAGCGAACTGGGAATCCCGGCCGGTGCCCGAAAGTCCAATCTGGCTTATAATCAGGTTTGAAACACCCAAACTTATGGCCAGGGTCGTAGCCACGAAAAGAAGCGAGAAAAGAAGCGTAAATCCTTTATTCATGGCGCGGGTTTTCTTTGGGAAACCATGGTCTGGAAACCGAACGCGTTCTCTCCGGAACGGGTCGGGCTAGAAGCTTTCATGTTTATAAGCACCCTAGGCTGGATGTCGTCGCCCGTTTCGGCCCCGACGGCATAGAATTTCAGATTTTCCACTTTTATATTGGAAGCCGTAAGCGGCTGGAAAACACTGCCTCCGTCCGAGGATTTTTCAATGCGCTCGGCATTCAGGCGGTAAATTATCACGGCTCCGCCCGCGTTTTTAAAAGAAAACGAACCCAGGCCCGAAGGACAGCTGACGGGCTCAATACCCGGGCTCAAACTGCAGTGGTAAGACGTGCCTGTCCGAATTTCTTTGGCCATAATTTCAAGGGCAAAACGCAGGTTGGTCTGAACCTCAAGGCCGGCCTGGACTTTTTTCTCAATGCCTTCCAGATTCAGAAAAGAGGAAATCGCGATTAAAATAGCCACGGAAAAAACCCCGATAGCCACAATCATTTCAAGCAATGTGAATCCGTTTTTAAACATATTAATCAAAAAGCCAGGTTAAAAAGACGCTCTTCAATGACAAAACTCCTGGGCACGGACCCTTGCTGCCAGGAAACAGTTGAAGTTATTTTAGCTTCCCTGCCGGCGACAACTTCTTCAATTTTGAGCACCCGCGTAAATACGGACGCGGGATCCGAAACATTTTGGGTGTATAAACCGCTTGAAGAATTGAGGCGCAGGACCGGGCAGGCGCCCGGACAAACCGAAAACGCTTCCGAATAGCTACCCTTGGTCGCGTCAACGGCGCAGTCAACTCCAAGACAGCCTCTCAAGTCAGTGAGCCAGTCTCCTCCGGTCAAAATATTGCTGTCCCTGACGTTTCTTGCGTATTCAATGGATTCGCTCGCGAGAAAAAAAGCCAGCGACTGGTTATAAGAGCTTGAGGCCGAGCGGACGCCCATGGCAACAAGGGTCAGCGCTCCGGAAAGAGCCAGAGACAAAACTCCCAGGGCCACCAAAGTTTCCAAAAGAGAAAAACCTTTTTTCATGTTCATTCAATAGCCAGTTGGCCGGTGGACCAGATAACAACCTTTTTTTCCTGGCCATCGGGAAGCAAAAGAACCGCTTCGGCGTCCGAAAAAGAACCCTTGTCCGAATTTATGAAAATATCCGGATTCGGCCTTACGAAAACAACGTCAAGGCGGGTTAAGTCGCACCTCCCTGGAGGCGAAGACCGAGTGCCGCCGCAGAGTCTTGAAACCCGTGGCTGGCCGTTAATCTGAAATTCGTCCGCTTTCTCGCCGGCGTCATAAACGCGGTTATTGTTCAGATCGGCAAAAAGAAAATACGTCGTCAAAGGCGGGTTTTCAAAATGCAAACCGTAGGCCGGAAAATAACTTATGCTGTCTGGTTTAAACTCACGAACTGCCAAAGCCGAGGATTCGGCCTCGCGGAAAGACACGGCAACCGCCTGGGCCGTGCGCGAAAGCTCAAGCCTGCGCGTAAATTCAGGGAAATCAGCCAGTATCAATATTGAAATTATAACGGTGATTCCGATAGTGACCGAAAGTTCAACCAGGGTAAAACCTTTATTCATAGCTTAAATCCATTATAACAGTGAAAAGTACCAAGAGATAAGGAAACCTCCCCACAAAAAAGCCGTAAGGCCTCCCAGAAATAAAAACGGCGCAAAGGGAATCTGGGCTTTAAGCGAGCCTGATTTGGACAAAAGAAGATAAGCAATGCCCGCGGCCGCTCCCAGCCAGAAAGAAATAAAAAAAGCGACAAGGCCTGCCGGCCAGCCAAGAAAAAGACCCACGGCCAGGGCAAGCTTGGCGTCGCCAAAACCCATCCAGCGGCCCGAGGAAACCAGCCACAAAAAAGCAAAAAAAACAAAAAGTCCGAGCCCGGTCAGAAAATGACTCCAGCCGAAATCAAAAAACCGAAACAAAACCGAAACGGCTATGGCCGAATACGCCAGGCTGTCCGGAATTATTTTGTGCCTCAAATCATAAACAGAGATCACCAGCAAAAGCCAGAAAAAAACAACCGGCAAAATAACGGCCGGCACGGAGTGCTGACCGTTCTGGCCAAAAACATAAATGAATAGAAACAAGAATGCGCTGGACAGTTCCACCAAAGGGTACTGCCATGAAATTTTCGCTCCGCACTCTCCGCACCTCCCGCCGAGAACGAAAAAAGACAGAACCGGCACGAGCTCAAACGGTTTTAGCCTGTGCCCGCAAAAAAAACACCGCGAGCCCCCGAAAATCAGGGACTCGCCGGTGTTTAGACGCAAAACAATGACATTGGCGAAACTGCCGAAAATAAGGCCAAAAATAAATACGGCGAGCTCGGCCATCGCGCTCAAGTTTACGGCGTTACGTCGTAGCAGTAGCGTCCGACAGCGTCAGCGCATCCGCCGTTCACGTCGTCCACGCCGTCAATGGTGTCGCCGCTGGAACAGGCTGCCGTGGCCAAGTCGCGGTCCGACGACAAGGGCGGAGTAACCGGGCCCTCCTCAAGGTCAGCGCCCAAATGGTAGGACGTGGCTGAAAGCTGGCAGTATCTGTAAGTTGAGGCGGAAAGAGGGTCGTTCGGAATGGTTGGAATAAAGCTCGGGTTAAGCACGCCTGTCAGCGCCGAAAACCCTCCTGCCGGATACGTGCTGTTGGAATCAAAGTAAAGCTCAAGCGCGAGCTGAAGCTGTTTGATGTCGGCTACACGGCGGGCGTCGCGCGACTTTCGGCGGGCGCTGTTAAGCGACGCCAAAACAACGGAAGCCAGCACCCCGATTATCGCAATAACGACCAGAAGCTCAATCAGGGTAAAACCGGCCTTTCTGCTTCTATTCAATTTAAATTTGAACATATTATTTTTGAAAGTTTAATATCGACCTTGTAAACCCTATGTTTAGCCTCATTATAGGACATTCTCCGCCCGTGTAAAACAACTTTGTGGATAAGCTAAACGCCGGCTGAAATACTGTAGATTGGCACGAGAATCGCGGCAACAATAATGCCCACGCCCAAACCTAGCAGAATTATAAGCGCGGGTTCAATCAAGCTGACCATTCTTTCCAAAGTGTTATTCACTTCGCGGATGTAAAACTTGGCCAGAGTGGCCAGAATCGCGTTTAGGCGCCCGGTCTCCTCGCCTATTCTCATCATCTGGGTAAAAAGAGCCGGCACGTCTTCATAACGGGCCAGCGCCTCGGAAATTGAAGCCCCGCCGCGGACAGCGTCGCGGGCTTCACGGATTATTTCGGCGTAAATGTCGTTTCCGACCACGTCGGCCGAAATCTCAAGCGCTCTCGCGACGCTAACCCCTCCGGTTAAAAGAGTCTGCAGGTTGTCGGCAAAACGGGCCAGATAAATCTGGCGGTATAGGTCGCTCACAACAGGTACCGACAGCTGAAGCCTGGCCAAAGATTTGCGGCCGGCCGGGGTATTACGGTAACGCCAGACGAAAATAACGCCCAGGGCCGCGAGAACAAGAAAGAACACGCCGAAAGTCCTGACAAAATCGGACAGGCCTATGATTATTTTCGTGTAAATAGGAACGTCAGACTCAAGCTCCAGGATAATGGAAGAAAGTTTGGGCACGACCACGACAAGCATTATGGCCATGACCACAAAAAAGGTGCCCAGAACAAAGGCCGGGTAAATAAGCGCGTTTTTGGCTTTGGAGCCGAGGTCGTAGGACCGCTCAAGGTAGTCGGCGAGATAATTCAAAACGTCGTCCAGTTTGCCGGACTCTTCCCCAGACCTGACCATCTGAACGTAAAAGTTTGAAAAAACTTCGGGGTGCTTGCCGAAAGCCTGGGACATGGGCAGTCCGCCCTGCACGTCGTCGGCAACTTCATTCAATGTCTTGCGAAAAAGTTCGCTCGGGGATTCGGTAATAAGAATGCGCAGAGAATCAACAACGGGAACTTTGGCCGTAAAAAGCGTGGCCATCTGGCGCGAAAAAATAACAATGTCCCGGTCTTTAACCCTCTCAAATATAGCCAGACTTTTCTTCCAGAAAGACTGGCGTTCTTCGGCCGACTCCAGAGAAACTATTATAAGCTCTCTGCGCTGAAGGGCGGCTATGGCCAAATCGTGGCTCGCGGCTTCAATGGTCCCGCTTTTGGTTTCCCCCTCCTTGGTTTTGGCGGCGTAATAAAAAAGCATTGTGCGGGTCAGCCCACGAGGTGCTCAAGGCTTTTAACGTTAAGCGAATAGGCGCGCGCGGTTTCCATGGTTATCTCGCCCTTGCGGACAAGGTCAACGAGCGACTGATTCATCCCAATCATGCCAGACTCGGAGCTGGTTTCAATAAAAAGGTCTATCTCGTGTATTTTATTTTCCCTTATCAGATTGCGGACCGCCGTGCTTGCTATCAAAAGTTCGTAGGCCGGAATGCGCCCGCCCGAAATGCGCGGGACGAGCCTCTGCGAAAATACGCCCAAAAGAGCGCTCGCGAGCTGGGTCCTTATCTGGTTTTGCTGGGAAGAAGCGAAAGAATCAATAATGCGGTCTATGGTCTGGGAAGCGGAGTTCGTGTGCAAAGAAGAAAACACCAAATGGCCGGTTTCGGCCGCGGTCACCGCGGCTGATATTGTCTCGGCGTCGCGCATCTCGCCGATCATGGCCACGTTCACGTCTTCGCGGAACATGGCGCGCAGGGCCGAAGCAAAATCAACGGCGTCGTGCCCGACCTCGCGCTGTTCTATGATTGATTTGTCCTGGGTGAATAAATATTCAATCGGGTCTTCAACGGTTATTATGTGCTCCGAACGCTCGCGGTTTATTATTTCCACCATTGAAGCCATGGTAGTTGATTTGCCGTGGCCAGTCGGCCCCACGACCATAAAAAATCCCTGCTCCCTGCGGGCAAATTCGGCCAGAGACGGCGGCAAATTCAGCTCTTCCAGGGTCTGAATCTGCGCCGGAATCAGGCGCATGGCCACCGATATGAATCCCTTCTGCAAAAAAGCATTCACCCTGAAACGGGCTTTGTCTTCATAAGCGTAAGAAAGGTCAACCGATTTATCCTTTTCAAACTCGCTTTTTTGGGCCGGCGTCAAAATTATGGAAAGCATTCCTTCGGTGTCGGCCGAAGTCAAAACCGGCATTTTAACCAAAGGAACCAGTTCGCCCGAAATCCTCAAAGTCGGATGCCGGCCAACCGAAAGATGCAGGTCCGAAGCTTTTTCCTTGACCACCAGACTGACGAGCTCGGTGAATTGGCTTTTGTAGTCGCTCACAAAAAATTATCGGCCAAGAGCCATCTTGACCTTGGAAACCACTTCCGAGGGAGTATGGTTGGCTTTTATTATGTAATCTTTTACGCCGAGGGACATGCCGCGCTCCACGTCTTCTTTCTGGCCTAGATTGGTCAAAATTATTATCACGGCCTGCGGAATCAATTTCTCATTTTTTACGTTTTTCAAAAATTCAAAGCCGTCCATGCCGGGCATGACCAGATCCAGCAGAATCACGTCGGGTATCCAGCCTTCTTTGATTTTTTTCAGGGCGTCCGTGCCGGAAGAGGCAATCTCAATTTCAAAACCGCTCTCGCGGAACTTGACCGCGTACATGTCAAGCAGAAATTCATCGTCGTCAACTATAAAAACTTTTTTCCTTATTTCATCCATCTTATTTAAGGATTGGCCTGCTGCCATCCGGACTGCTTCCCCGGAATAGAGTCCGTCTCTAAATTATAATGCAATGTATAAGTCAGGCCGTCGGCGGACTCGTAGCAATAAACGTGCGAGGCCTGATCCAAGCAGATACCCGTGCCTCCGCCCAAAGGGTCGGTGGACACCGAGCCAACGGTGCCGTCGGATTTCAAAGCCAAAGACATGCAGTCGCTTGTACCCGTAATCACGCCTAAAGCGCACGCCGGGAAAACGCGGCTGTTTACGTTGTAAATATTCAGCGCGTTTTGGAGCTGTTTCATGTCTTCTTCGCGCCTGGCATCCCGTCCTTTGGCCCTGGCGTCGCGCACCGAAACAAAAACAATAGACAAAAGGAACGTGGCGATGGCCAGCACCACCAGAAGCTCAATAATGGTAAATCCTTTTAATGATTTTTTATTTTTCATATCTGAACCAGCTGTTCAAACCCTGCCCGGCCGTCAAGCAGTTTTAAGATTCCGTCCTCGCGCATAGTAATCATACCTTGGCGCCTGGCTTCCTGGTCAAGCGCTTCCGGACTGGGACGGGTCAAAATAACTTTTTCTAGCTCTTTGGTCGCGGTCAAAACCTCAAAAACTCCGATTCTGCCGCGCGTGCCCTTGGGGCAGGCCGCCGAAGGCAAGGCCTCGTAAATTTCTTTCGGCCATTGTATTTTGCTTTTTTCGGAAGCCGGCATTCCTTTCATCTCTTCTTCAAGCCTGGATTTTAGTTCAGGCGTGAGTTTTAGCGGACGGCGCGAGTCCGGACACAAAGTCTGCACCAAACGCTGGGCAATCACCGCGACAACAGTGGGCGCGATAAGATACTGGTCAACGCCCATATCCATCAGTCTCGGAATGGCGCCCACGGCATTATTGGTGTGAAGGGTGGACAAAACCAGGTGGCCGGTCAGCGCGGCGTGAATTGCCAAAGCCGCTGTCTCTTTGTCCCTGATCTCGCCTACCAATATTATATCAGGGTCCTGCCTAAGAATGGAGCGGAGGCCGTTGGCAAAATCATAATCTATCTCTGGCCTGACCTGAGACTGGTTGACCCCTTCAACGTTGTATTCAATCGGATCTTCCAGACTGACAATGTTAAGCTTTTCGCTGTTTATGCTCTGGAGCATGGCATATAGCGTGGTGGTTTTGCCCGAACCGGTGGGCCCGGTAAGAAGAACCAGGCCGAAAGGTTTTTTCAAAGCTTTTTCCACTTCCTCCAGATTCCGGCCTTCAAAACCAAGGCTTTTCAAATCCAATACTTTTCTTTCCTGGTCCAAAATACGTATGGCCACTTTCTCGCCGAAAGCCGTGGGCAGGGTTGAAACGCGAAAATCAATCTCGCGGTTTTCAATCTTGGCCGAAAATCTTCCGTCCTGGGGCTTGCGCTTTTCGTCCAGCTTCATGTTGGTCAGGATTTTCATCCTGGAAACAATGGCCTCGTGCATCTTGATGGGCAAAAGCAGGCTCGTGTACAAAACGCCGTCAACCCTGAACCTGACGCGGAGCTTGTCTTTGGAAGGCTCTATGTGAATGTCCGAGGCCAGGCCTTCGGTGGCGTGCTTTATTATGACCGCGACCATTTTGGTCACCGGCGCTTCTTCCACCAGCATCCCTTCTTTCACTCCTTCGGCCATGCCGAGCGTCGGCTTTTCTTCCTGAAGAGCCACTTCAAATTCGGACAAAACACGGGTGACCTCCCCGCCCAAGCTTTTGTATTCTTCAAAAACGCTGTCTAAATCTTTCTCCGATATGACGTAAATCTTGAAAGGAACATTCGTTTTGGAAGCAATGAATTTGAGGGCTTCCCTCGCTTCAATGTCCGAAGGATCTATCATGCCTATTTCCAAAACCCCGTCTTTGACTCCGAGTGGCACCAGCCTGTAATGGCGAGCCGATTCTTCGGGAACGTATTTCAAGGTTTCAAAATTTACTTTTCTGCCTTTGAGTTCATAGGCCGGCACGCCGTAAATCTCGCTTTTGGCATTCACTATTTCCTCGGCCGGAACAACGCCCGCGAGCAGGGCTTCGGCCGAAGCCCCTCCCGAAGCAACCTCGTTTTTGACGCGGGAAACGTCGTTTGGGTTTATTAAGCCTTTCTCGGCAAGGCGGTCAATAAATGAAAGGTCGGCCATAAAATTTTACTTCAAAAAGGGGCGAAAGGATTCTGCCGTCCTTTTGTTTCGGGCGCCAGAATCTCCGGGGTGAAATCCTGAAGACTCTTGTAGACCGGGTCTTCCAGAATACCCAAATCCAGTTTCAATCCTTCCAAAGACTCCAGAAGCGTCAGAAGGGCTCTCGGCCCGACGTCAACTGCTCCGGCGCTGACTCTGGATACCGGCGAAACAGGCTGTGTGGTGAAAAACTTGTACCAAATTACGGCCGAGCCCACGATGGCCGCCAGAATCAGCACTATTGAAATGGTTGATCTTAGATTTCCGCTCATTTTGCTTGAAGATAAGTCATGGCTTCTAAAGAAAACTCGTAAAAATTATCCTTGCCCGCCGAAAAAGATATTTTTGAAACATCAATCAGCCTCAGGCTTTTTTCCAGCTTTTCAAGAAAGTCCGCGAAGTTTTCATAGCTTCCCGAAACCGAGAAAACCACGGTCAAAACGCCGTCTTTATCCCCCCTGGCGTTTATATTCTTGAGCAGAAGCCTGTTTTCGTTCGCAAGGTTGGACAATTCAACCACGAGCGTGCCGGTGTCGGCCGTGTCCGGAATAAGGTCTTTTATTTTCTCCAAATCCTGGCTGGGAATGGTGTTATAAACCTGCACCAGGCCGTCCCTAGTTTTGCGCAGCTGATTCATGCGGCTTATGACCGACACGTAAGAAGCCTTTTCCGAGGAAAATGCCTGCACGTCCTGCCACAGACTGCGGCCCCAGAAGAAAAGAACCGCTATCGCCGCCGCTATTAGTATGACCGAAATTATTATTCTCATTATTTTATGGAGTCTTTATAGGAAATAAGTTCGGGCGTGGCCTCAAATCTCAGGCTGAAATTCACAAAGCCTTCGGAGCTCAAGGAAAAATTGGAAAGTCCGACCTCTTTTATCAGCCGGCTTTTCTCAAAAATCAAAGACTGCTGGGCGAGAACGAAATAGGACTTGGCCGTTCCGTTCATCTCCACTTTTCCGTCCTGGAAACTGAAGCTGGAAAAACGCACGTCTGACAAGGTGTTTGCCGACAGGAATTTAAAAATCTGCGACAGGGCGGCGTGCCCGCCGAAAAGAACCCTGGCTTTGGAAATGCCCATGGCCGTGCTCTGGAGTTCCAGAATGGAAGAAGGCTCAAACTCGCTTTCCACTTTGGCCAGGTCCTCGCCCAAAGTTTTTATTTGGTCTTCAAGCAAGCCTCTGTAAAAAAACAGTCCGAACGACAACAAAAGAGACAGGATGAAAAAAACCGAAGACAGGCCCAAAAGCCAGCCCAAGCCCCTTGAGCTGTAAGGCATTCTTATTTGCGGCGATGTCTTAGGTATGAACGTTGTTTGGTCTGCCATTTTATTTTAAATCCCCGCTTTCTAACGGGATAAACCTCTTAAAGCAAGCCCGATTGCGGTTGCGAACGAGGGCCCGACTTCCCTTACAGCCGGCTGTACCAGCGCCGGATATTCCACCCGGCTGAAAGGCTGGCCAACGCTCGCTTCAAGCCCGAATCTCTCGGCCACTTTTTCGGCCAGGCCTTTTAACTGCGACCCCCCGCCGTAAATTATGACCCGGCTTACGGAGCGCCCTGTTTTGCGCCGGTAATCAACAAAGACCCGGTTGGCTTCGGACAAAGCGTGGTCAAGCAAGGGCTCAATCGTGGTTTTAATTTCCTGGTGCTCGGGTTTTTCCGAAAGCCCGACGGAGCGCTTGATTTCTTCGGCTCTCGCAAAATCAATTCCGAGCGAACCAGACAAAACTTCGGTTATTTCCTGCGACCCGCGTTCGTAGGCGTAGACCATGCGGACTATGCCGTAATCCACCACGCTTACTTTCGTGCTCGCCGCGCCGAAGTCCAAAAGGAGTATGGGCGACAAATCGTTACCGACAAGAGCCCTGACCGCGCTGAATATCTCAATCTCAAAAGAAGAAACTTTCAGCCCCGCCGCGGTTAAAAGCGAGCGGTACTTGTCAATCACTTCGTTATGAATGGCTACTAAAAGAACTGACATGAACTTTTTTTTCTTCCCCAAGCCCTCGCTTTCTTCTTCCGCCCCCGTATTCTGGGCAAATCCTTCGGGTATGACCCACCAGTCAAGGACGACTTCGGAAAGCGGAACCGGAATGTAGCGCCTGGCTTCAAATTTTATGGCATCCGCGAGCTCGCTTTCGCTCATGACCGGCATTTCAATCACCGTAATGAAGCTGGAGCGGACCGGAATGCCGACCACGGCGTCTTTGGCTTTAGTCCCGGCCTCGGTCATAAGGTCCGTGAGCGCCTCTTTGGCTTTGGCTTCAACCAGCCTCGCTGCCCGGCCGACCTGTGAGCCGCCGTAGGGTCCCAGAGCCAACTCGCCGTAAGTTTCAAGCACTGCTCTTTCCTGCTGTTTCCTTAACTGCACTATTTTTATTGAAGAAGAGCCAAAATCAATACCCAAAATGCTTTCGGATTCCTTTTTCCAAGGCCAAAAGCTGGTCGGCAGCGGCAAATTCTTTAAAAATGAAATATCTACCATACATACGCTGGGCTTTGCCTACTTTATTATAACATAAGATAATTTCTATTAATGCCATCATTTATCCACAAATCTGTCTATAAGGCCTGGGCTCTTCTGGCCAAAGCCCTTTTCCCCCGCAAATGCTTTGGCTGTTTGAGTCCGGGCAAATACTTCTGCCGGACCTGCAGGGCGAAAATTTTCAGGACGGAACGCGAAAAACTGGGCGAAATTGACCTTGTCCTATCTTTTTCAAGCTACCGGGAGCCTGCAGTCAAAAACGCACTAAGGCGCTTAAAATACTCTTCTGTCCGGGACCTGGCCGAGGAGCTGGCTGAAATCGCCTCCGAATCAGTCATGTCCCATATCGGGCGAAAGGAGCTTTTGATGACCTATATCCCCATGACCGAGAAAAGAAAAAGGGCGCGCGGGTTCAACCAGGCCGAGCTTTTGGCCCGGAAATTCGCCGAGAAAATGGAATTTGAATTCTCGCCGGCCCTGCTTAAGGCCCGCGAAACCAAACCGCAAGCCGAAATCAAAAACAGGGAGGAAAGATTTTTAAATATTAAAAACGCTTTTTCAATTGCGGAAGGCGTTTCGCTCCCCGAAGAAATAATTGTCGTTGACGACATCATCACCACGGGCGCCACCATGCGCGAGGCCGCGCGCGTTTTGAAATCCGCCGGCGTCCAAAAAGTAATCGGCATAGCGGTCGCGAGAGGGTGAAAATACCATTCTCTGATTTTCAAATTTACCAAACTCTCACGATCGTAACAATGTGGTAAATTTGAAATTTGATTTGTAGCAAAAAAGAATCGTATGAAAAATCGGGGGATTAGTCGAATGATCTAGTCCCGCAGGCAAAGCGGAGGGGGTGGGATTTGAACCCACGAGAGGCTTTTTACACCTCCACGGTTTAGCAAACCGTTCCGTTAAACCGCTCCGGCACCCCTCCGCTTTGCCGACGAGACTCCGGCACGCCTCCAATTCCCGCTTATTCTATATTTTAGCAGGTATTTCCGCAATAAGCGTAAAAAGTAATGCCCATCGGCTTAGCCGATGGGCATTATGCACTACGTTCAGCTCACTTGTATGCATGAGCATTGATTGAAAGAGCTCGGAGAACAGGAGATTCTTCGGCGAGCGGAATCTCTAACTGCCACTGGAAATGCAATGCCGCTCCAACGCCTCCCTGTTTTACCAAAAAGAAGATGTCTTCGTTGGTATACGTTCCCGGAAAAAGTTCTCGCATCTTTGCCCAGAAACTCTCGAGGTCGGACATGTAATGATCTACACCTCCCTGCCTCATTCCAACCTGATGACAGGCATTTTGGTCGCCACGCGCAAATCGTTGAGCGACATCATCCCCAAGCCCTAACACTTTAGAGATGTGTGCTAATCCGACTGCGTTTTTCTGCTCGACAGTTGCCGTTTCTCGTTGAGAAAACCAAAGATCAGAAAATCGCTGAAAGCATTCATCTTTGAATTGATGAGGATTCGTTCTTGGTGCTCGTTCTCGAGCCATTTCCTTCTCTACTTCTTGTAAAAGGACGGGCGCCTCATCGGCAGGTAAACCCTCCCGCAGTCTTTCCAATAGTTCATCGCTTTTCTTGCCCATTGTTTTCTCCTTTCGTTTTTCAAGGTAAATTTCAAGCCCGAACTCCGTTTGAACTAAATCCAATATATCCCGCCGGTTGGGAAATTTGCAAGTGCGATACGGTGAAAGACAGACTGGTATCATATATGATACCAGTCTAAAATCCCTACCAAAATCAAAAGCCCTTTGAAGTTATCGCCGGGCTTTTTCTTTTTGAAACTATGACACCATATGTCCGTTGCAAAGTTCCTCCATCTCGCGGGAAGAATTTTTCCCGCAGAGCCAGGACCTGGCCTGATTGAAATCAGACAAAGGCCCGCCTTCGGCGTTCCACTGCGCAAGCATGTAAGCCACTTCCGAATCCCGGGATTTGTTTTTGCGGACCCCGAGAAGCACGACGTCGGCGACGTCAATGGAAGTGCGGAACTGAATCGAATGAAAAACCAAAAGACTCTGAACCAGAATGCATTCTTCGATCACTTCGGTTGGCAGGTAATCTTCGAGCGGCAGCCCGCGGGAAAGGATCAGGTTCATGAAACCGACCAGCGAAACCTCGTGGTCCGGCAGATACCTTTTCCAAACTTCAAACTCCAACGGATGCAGACGCCTCATCATGACCACGGCGGTCCTGATGGCGTTATCAACGGCTCTTTCGTGCGAACCAATTCCGTTCTCCTGGGGCAAAATCGCGCCCAGCCGACGCAGCGCGAACGCGTGTCTGATCGCCGGATCTTCCGGCTCCCTCGGGGTTAGCGCCTGAATCCCGTATATGCTGACGTTCGCTGGCATGGCTTGCCTCCTCTCAAAATATTCAAAATGGCAGTCTCTGATTTCAAACTAGCCCTTCGGCCGAGCCCGCGCAAGGCTGTGGATAAAAAAGAACACAAAAAATGCGCCCGCGGAAGACCGGATTCCAAAAGGAATTGACTTGTCCCTTCTTTCCGTCTAAAATCTACAGAGGCTGTTCACTCAAACTAGGAAAGGAGACGGGAATGCCATTCATCGTGGCACTCGAAGGGCTTCCCGGCTGCGGGAAGTCAACGGCAATCAAAAACATGACGGCAAAGCTCCGCAAGCAAGGGCAGAAGACCGAGGCAGTGGATGTCGGGAGCATAGCGCCGGACCTGCACAAAGCGGCAAGCGGACGCAACGTGAGCCGTCTTTCGAAAATCATGGTCTTCTGGGCGCTCCGGCTCATGCAAAACGAAGCCATCAAGAAAATGACCGACTGCGATATCGTATTTGCCGACAGGTTTTGGGGTTCGGTGCTTGCCATCGACGTCTACGGAAACAGAGTGCCAAGGGAAATCCTGGAGTGGGCAGGAAAAGACGTAGTGCAACCGGACCTGACTTTTCTTTTTGAGGCGCCTCTTGAGGTCGCCCGCGAAAGAAAGAAAAGCCGGATTACGAGCGAAACGGATTTTGCCAGAAGAGTCGTCCGGGGCTACGTGGAGCTCGCCGAAAAGTACGGCTGGCTCCGAATTGACGCGACCAAAAGTCCAGAGAAGGTCTGTGAAAAGTGCCTTAAGGAAATTGGCTCCAGAATAACCCTTTCCGCAACATAAAAAAGCCCGAAGGCCGAACGACCTCCGGGCTTTTTTAATTTGTCTTTTTTGGTAGGCTAAAAGTAAGCACAATGAAGCGCGCAATCATTTTTGCATTATTTCTCGCGCCGGTTTTCGCTTTAGCGGCGCCCTTGTCCAACGCCGGATTTTTGCAGGGCGGAATTTGGTATTCCAAAGACCCGTTTTTTGCGGGCGAAACTGTCAGGGTCTACGCCGCCATATTCAACAGCGGCCAGAACGACATTTCTGGCACAGTTGAATTTTTGGACAATCAAAAATCACTCGGCAAATCCGATTTTTTCGTTGAACGCGGAGGTAAATTCTCGCAGGTCTGGATTGACTGGAAAGTGGACAAGGGCCGGCACTCGGTGGAGGCAATAATAACCAAAGCCTCGCTCGTCGGCCCGGGCGGAGTTCTTACGCCGGTTGAAATCGCCCAGACCAAAGCCCAGGAAGACTCGCGCCTGGTGGAAGAAGACACCGACAAAGACCAGATCGGCAACGCAACCGACACGGACGACGATAATGACGGAATTTCGGACGCCGAGGAAATAAAAAAGGGAACAAATCCCCTTTCGCTGGACAAGCCGGCTCCCGCGGAAGAAAAACTGGCCGAAAGCAAAAAGACCGGCGCCGAAAAAAATTTTACGGACGCACTTATATCCCTTTTACCCGAGGAAATCGAGGGCGGAATTTCCCAGACGCACCAATTCGTGAGAGACTCGCTGGAACCAGTGAAAGAAATACTCGAAACAAAAACCGAGGAATCAAAAAACCGCCTGCAAGCTCTCAAAGGAAGCACCGGAATCCCGCAAAAAGAAACTCTGCTTGAATCCGTGTATCTCGCCTCGCTTGCCGCCGCGGCATTCGTTTTCAGAAATGAGATCATACTTTACCTCGTCGGCCTTTTCGCGGGCTACTTTATCGTAAAAATGATTTTTCGCCGTATATTCCGGAAAAATTAAGCTCTTGCAAGACAGTGTCTAAACTGATATTTTGCCAGAAGAAGCTGGCTCCATAGGAGGGCGCTCAAATGATAGCCAACCTGAAACCCGGCATTGATTACATCGGCGTTTGCGTGGTCTTTTTCTGCCACGACGGCAAAGGCAATTTTCTGATGGGGAAAAGAGGCCCGAACGCGAGGGACGAACACGGGCGCTGGGACATCGGAAGCGAGGCATTGGAGCCCGGCGAAGATTTTGAGAAAACTCTGCAGAGGGGAATCAAAGAAGAATACTCCGCCAAGGTTCTGGAATACGAATTTCTGGGATGCAGAAGCGTATGCCGCCAGCAGGGTTACCATGAAACCCACTGGGTGGCGATTGACTTCAAAGTGAAAATCGACCCGGCAGAAGTTAAAAACGGAGAGCCTAGCAAGTTTGACGAAATCGGATGGTTCAATCTGAAAAAGCTTCCGGCAAAAACGCATTCGCAGTTTCCGGAGTTTCTGAATCTATACAACAGCTCCCTCCGGTAAGAAACAAAAATGCCGCACCGGTTCGCCGGTGCGGCATTTTTTTGATTGAATGCGAAACGCTATCTTTGCAGTGCTCCCCACGCGCCCTGAGGCAGAACGTCTATTCTTTCCAGCCTTGCCTCCTTTTTCTTTCTTTCCTTTCTCTCTTTTTCCTTTGCCTTGCGCCGAGCCGCGGCTTCCGAATTGCGGCCCAATCCGTACGGCCAGAAAATTTTCTGCTTTTCTCCCTTAACCACTGCGGTGTGATTGAAGCCCTTCACAAAGTAAGTCGCGACTAAGTTCACGGCAAACGACTTCAGTCGTTTGTCCGATTCCCCCCTCCTGATCGGCAGCACGCAGAAGCATACACGGCCGTCTTCGCCCCGCTTAAAACGGACGGGTTTCAGGGAGGTGCGCCTTACGCCCTCTTCCAAAAAAATGCCTTCTTGGCCGTCCAGATTGAAAACCACTTCCAAATCCTCGGGCAAGCTCTTCTTTGGGTCGCTTCTTTTCTGCGCTTTCCGGCGGGCAAACTCTTCGGCAATATACCCGAGAACCAACTCCACGGTTTCGCCTCTGCCGGCCGACAACACGGAAATTCGGTAGTTCTCTTGTCCCGACATGCTAACCTCCCCTTGAAAATTGGGCGGACGCGGATGCGCTCGCTTTTTGGTTGTAAAGGTACCAATCAAAACCGCCCCGTTTCTGCGGGGCGGTTTTGCGTTTAAAGTTCCGATTGGATTACGTTCGCGCTAAAACCAGCCCCGGCCTCCCTACAATAACAATGAGGGAAAACAGGTTAAGCAAAACCGATACGAAACTGGTTCGCGCTGCTAAATCCATATTTGAATTATACAGCTCAACAAAGCTGCGAGCAATAATCTTGACGAAGCTCAATAAAAATGATACAAAAAAATCAGAACCTGGAGCGTCAAACGCACATTACAATAAGGAGAACGCCGTGGACGCCAAACCCTGGGGCCAGAGGCCGCCGGACGAACTTCAGAAAGACCGCCGGCGCGGGGAAAGAAACCGGCGGGCTGGCAGAGGAAAAGACCGAAGGGCTGAACTTGACCGCGAATACATGAGACTTTTCATGGAATACAAGAAACATCTCGGCACCGAAGCGGGAAAACACGTCCTTGAAGCAATCAAACAAAAAACGCTAAGACTGCACTGGGATGTTCTGGTAATTTCGGTGAAGGCCGCTCTGGAACTTGAGGATAGACTGGTTCACAAAGACTCTGCCGCAGCCATGCTGGAAGTCCTTGGAGAAGGAAGCGAAGCGATGAGCCTGCGGCAACTCATTGAACTTTTCGCCGGGGCGCGGAACAAAACCCTGCACCTTTTCACAAAACGTCTGGTTGAAAAACGCATGGAGGAATCGGGAGTAAAGATTGATTCGGGAGTTCTCGCGCTGGCAGCAACAATCTTTGCGAGCGTCAACTTCCGCGAACCGGAAACCGACGCACGAGTTGAATTGCTCCACAAACTGGCGGGATT
>Ga0209542_10008047_pt1 | contig 19832 bp, 24 predicted proteins | sample RifCSPhighO2_01_FD_184028 | JGI IMG/M metagenome (GOLD analysis project Ga0209542, IMG submission 184028) | Soil microbial communities from Rifle, Colorado - Rifle CSP2_plank highO2_0.1 (SPAdes) (version 2) | ecosystem: Environmental > Terrestrial > Deep subsurface > Rock core/Sediment ...
TAAGTTATGTTTCAAAAGAAGACGCGCTTGATGATTTTACCCAAAAACATAAAGACAACGAAGTTTTTTTAAACGCTCTTGGCGAAGTGGGCGTTAATCCATTTTTGCCTTCTTTAAACATTACCACCAAGGGAAGCGACCCAGCCGAATACGAAAAAATTGCCGCGGTTTTACAGCAAGATTCATTCAGTAGTTTAATTGAAAAAGTTGATTTTTCCCAGAAAAAAGATACTATTGATAAAGTTTTTTCAATAACTTCAAATATCAATAAATTCGGCTTAATCCTTTTTGCAGTGTTAATTTTAGTGGCGGTATTGGTTGTATTTAATACCATAAAATTAGTAATTGACCGTTCAAGAGATGAGATTGCTACCATGAGGATTGTCGGCGCATCGGATTGGTTTGTGCGTTCTCCGTTTATTATCCAAGGAGCTATTTACGGTTTGATATCATTTGCAGTTTGTTTTTTTATAACAATATTGTTATCGTATATTTTATCCGGGGCGACTGCTTTAATAATGCCAGGGTTTAATTCTTTTGATTATTTCATTGCTAATATTTGGATAATCATTTTAATTCAGCTTGGATTTGGAGTTTTGGTGGGAGTTACAGCAAGTTTCGTGGTTGTCAGGAAATATTTGAAAGTTTAAGGTAAACTTTTTGAGCAAAGCTGCGGGGTCGTATAACGGTAGTACGCAAGGTTCTGGACCTTGTTATCTAGGTTCGAATCCTAGCCCCGCAGCTTTGCTCAAAAATAGGGTTCGCCGAGTGATAAACACTCGGCGTCCAGTGTTGTGAATCACTGGACGAATCCAAGCCCCGCAGCATTGTAAATAAAATAAAAAAGTGGACATATCGTCCACTTTTTTATTGCATTTAATGAATAATTATTTCTTTGTTGTAAAAGATTTAATTTCACCGCGCACAGTTCCGTATTGGTTTTTTGCAACTATTCTAAACCAATATTTTGTATCTTTGCTTAAGCTGATAATGCTTTTTGATACATTGACCGCCGAAGTTCCGCTGCTAATCACTTCTTCCGCAGTGCTTGCAAGCAGTGTATTGCCTAATAAAGAGTCGGTGCTGTACTCAAACCAATAAGTAGTTGCTGCGCCATTAGGATTGACATTGGCGTTTAACTTAGCCGAAGAATTAGTTACCGCTGTGGCCGAAGTTGTGTTAATTATTGGCGCTGCTGGAGCCAATGGACCCTTGGTGGTAAAGCTTAAAACTTGGCCGTTTGTTGTGCCGAATTGATTATTGGCATTCAAGCGGAAATAATATTTGGTAAGTGGTTGCAAATTTGATATTGCAGTTGCAACAGGTACTGACGAATTGCCACTACCGGCTGATTGAAAAGCAGTAACTGCTCCTAATTCAACGGTTAAGCCATATTCAAACCAAAGAGTTGTTTCTAATCCATTTGGGTTGATGTTGCCATTTAATTTGGCAGTTGTTCTTTCAATATCCGTTGCAGAATTAGTGCTGGTTGTTGGGGCGATTCCTGTTGGATTTGGGGTAGTGTTGGTCTTGAAGCTGTAAGTTGTTCCGTTAACGGTACCAAAAATATTTTTGGCGCTTAACCTATAATAATAATCAGTGTTGGTTTTAAGGTCGGTAATATAAGCAGGAGTGTAAATAGTTGCGTATCCAGAACCAACTAAATAATTAGATGTTTTAGTGCCCAAATCCGAAGTTTGGCCGTATTCATACCAATATGTTGTTGTGGCGCCGTTTGGATTAATTGTTCCATTCACAACTACTGTTGAAATATAGGTAGCGCTCCTTGAATCTGTTTTTACAACTGGCAATCCTGATTGCGCAGTATTGTTATTAGTATTGTTTGTGTTTGTTGTATTGTCTTGGTTTTGTTGTGCAATAATTTGGGGGTTATTAGAAGCGTACCAAACTGCGTAGCCGATTCCACCTAGCACCAACAGTCCCACAATACTTAGTGTAATAATAAAATTTTTATCCATATTTTTTTCTGTTTTTTCAGTTATTTAATTTAATGAATTTTATAAGACTTTTTTGTTTTGATGAGCCGACCTTTTTCTTTTTATTATCATTTTCTTTGAATTACAAAATGCATTGTGAAAGGCAAGTTTCAGGTCTTTTCTCTAAATTTGGGTCTAAAATCCGCAATAATTATGTTACGTAGCTTGCTACATTTTAGAATTCTATCAAATTTTCACCTTCCAAATTTGGAAAAAATACCTCGAAAGCATTTCGTAATTCAAAGATTTTAATTTTGACCAAGGCAATTTAAAATTTTGTATTTGGATAACTTTTGTATATTTGTTCTTTTGTTTTTTTAATAATGCGGGCCTTTTTTTGGGGATGCAGCAAAGGCAATATTAAAAGCCAAGAAATAAAAGAAACTCTTAATTTAAAAGACCAATCGGGATCTTTTAAAAGCGGTTTTTTTTCTTCTTGAAACCGGGTCAGTAACGCAAAAGTAGCCTGCAGTTTTTCAGGGGATAATCTATTATGCTCTATTAAAAATTGTTCTTTACCGATAATAATATCAGTCATATGTTTAAGGTTGCAAAAGTCTTTCTTGCAGTGCCTTGTAAACTGGTTTAGCTTTTAATTCTTTGTCCCATATCAAGCTTGTGCCGTAAGTTAAAGGATATCTGTCAGACCGGGTGGTAGAGCCGTACAAGTCGCTAATGCCCCAAGTAGTATAAGAAGTGCAATTGGGAGATTGAAGGCACACATCTAAAGCTGTTGCGTACTGGTTAATATGTTCTTTTTCATCGTCTTGGGTAACATCTATTTCTGATATGCGGGTTAAAAGCCCTAATTCTGCCAAAATTTTCATATGCTCCTTCAATTCTTTGGCATTTATATAATCGCCGTCAGTATAAATGTGCGATTCAAATCCAATTCCATCAATAGGCACATTTCTTTGTTTGAGTCTTTTAACTAAACTAAGCAAAGCGTCCCAATGCTGCCCGTTATTTTCAAATCCATAATCATTTAAATAAAGTTTTGCCAATGGATCGGCTTTGCGCGCCGTTTTAAATGCAAGGTCAATATATTCTTCGCCCATTGCCTCAAACCAAATATTTGGTTCTAATCCGGTTTTACCGTCTTTGTATAAAGCATTTTTTTTGGAAAACGGTTCGTTGACCACATCCCATCCTGCCACTTTGCCCTTAAAGTGGCTTACCACATTTTCTATGTGGGAAACCATAATTTTTTGCCGGTCTGACTTATGGCTTTTTGCCATCCATTCGGGATTGCTTTTGTGGTATACCAGCACATGGCCATGCACAGCGATATTATTTTTTAAAGTTATATCAACAAGCTGGTCTGCTTGTTCAAATGAGTAAGTGTTTATTTCTGGATGGATAAACAAGGGTTTCATGCTGTTTTCAGGAGTCAATGTGCTAAATTGGCTAAGAGCCAAAACTCTATATTGCTCATCTACAAGTAACGGTTCCAAAGAAACAGTAGAGCCAATTTTAATTTTTCTTTTGTTAGCGTCGGCTAAATTGCGCAGGCTATTTTTATCATTATGATTTACAGCCAATGATGGGGGAGGTACAACTTCAACGCGCCCAATGCCGATTGGTTTTGCGTAAAGCGAAGAAAGGACCCAGCCGGTACTTTTTGGTTTTGCATCTGCCCCAAACCAAATATTTCCGCTTTGAAAAATATCGTGATCGGGCATATTCCCTAAAATCTGGTTATTTGCAATAATATTAATTTTATTTTGTATATGTTCTATTGAAACGATTGTTTGGGAATTTAAAGAAATTTCATAAGTTCTTATATCCATAGAATTGGAGGAATTTCCGTCCCAAATGCGAGCATTTATCAGATTTTTTACATTATCAATAAGTATTTCAATGCTTGGGCTTTCATATCGCCACTGATCGTACACAATGGGTGGGAAGGCATAAAGCCGGAAAGAAGCTTCTTGGTCTATTTTTGAAGCTATAAATGTGACTTTAAAGTCGCCGTTAACTTTTAAATGGTATCCGCCAATATTTACCGGCGGATTTGGTTGTCCAGCCGATCCGTCTTGGTGAAGAATAATCCGGTTTAGCGGCAGAAAATTTATGCCGTTGTATGTAATTTGCGCGCCAGGGAAATATTGCCAATTTTGATCTTGCTCAACAAGATCAATGCCCCTGTTGCTGTATTTTATAAATCCATAAATTGAAAGCAACGCAGCAAAACACACGATAAGAAGAAAAGTTTTTAAAATCAATTCGGCTAAATTATAGTGTGATGTATTTTGCATATTAAAGTAATACCTCACGCCACAATCACCCTAATATAAAGTAATCAGGGTGATTGTGCGATGTTTACTGGTTTGTGGTAAATGTGGATTGCAATGTTACGGTTACATTTCCTGATGCGTCTTGCGCCTCAATGATGTAATAGTATGAAGCATTAGACTGCAAATTGCTTGCAGTAAGATTTTGGTTTGACTGTACATTCATTGCTGTTATTGTTTGTCCTCCTGTAATGTAAGGTTCGCTAAAGTTTCCAATGGCTTCTGACAAGCCAAACGGGCTTGTGCTGTAGTATACTTTTCCTCCAGCATTTTCAGTGGTAGCCCAAGAAAATGTAGCGCTATTGTTTGTTTTTTGCACGGCAATATTATATATTTGCGGCGCATATATATCAATGCCATATCCAGCGTTTATTACGCTGTTAATTTTTGCAAGCGTTAATGGTCCTACTGCGCCAACCATTGAAATTCCATAATTTACTTGGAATTGGGCAACAGCCGCCCTTGTAAGACTACCATAATATCCTGTTACTCTTCCTTCGGGATAAATGTTACGGTCTGAAGCTAAAAATGTTTGTAAATTAGTAACATTGCTTCCCGTTGACCCCACTCTTAATTGGCTTCCAAGTGAAGCGAATGTGACTGCTTGGGCAGGTCTTGCGATTAAAACCATGCTTGCCAATAATAATAGGGCTGCTGCAAAAAACAATGCATAGCCATATCCAGCTTTTTTAAATGAGATTATTTTGTTCATTATTTTTTAATCTGCTAATTAGTGTTTAAAACACTTTGTTAACGGATTGTTAGTTATTATTTATTTTTTCGACTTTTATCATATTTTCAATCGGATAAATTGTTCAGCATTAATTTTTTACATAGTCCGTAGCCAAGTTTTTTTTAATAGGTATTTCTTTGATACTGGCCTGATTGTTTTGCAAAATTTCACCAAGGGTCTGGGGTTTTAATGGGCGAGAAGAAGGGTCTTTTATTATGTTATTTTTTGCATAATTAATTATCTTTTTTATAATGACCGAGCTTGGATCGTTCATAATGCTTTTTACAATTAAACCCTCCATGCATACTAAAAATAGTATCGCCATAACAGCGCCCAAAGGAGAAGCCAGCAAATGAATGATATTTCCTAAAATAAGGCTCATTTGAATCATTAATATCTGGATTAAATTTTCTAAAATTTCAATCATCATATTTTATATGCAGAGGGCTTATTAGCGCCTTATTGCTTTTACGATAATCAATAACACTACCGCTCCCAGCAATGCCACTAAAAAACTGTACATATTAAAGCCGGATACTCCGCTTGCGTTGAAAAATTCCATTAACCAGCCGCCAATTACAGCCCCGGCAATGCCTACTATAATATCCAGGATTAGTCCTTGATTGTCATTTGTTTTAACAATCATAGAAGCGATCCACCCCACTAACGCGCCAAAAATAATAAAAATAATAATGTTCATCATTTTTCTTCTTGTTTATTTAATTTTTCCGCTGCTTCAGGAGTAGAAACAGTCTTGCTCATTAAAAATAATTTAACAATGCCCCAAGCCAAAAATAAGTACACAATCATTGCAAGCAGGGTGGTCCATTCAAAGATGCTGCCCTGGATTTGAGTTTGGTTGAATATGGTAAGAAACGGAGCCGCAAGAACCTGGGTGATTGAGTATATAAAAACGGAAAAACCGGCATTGGGATTGGCGCCTAATAATTTAAGAATAAAACGAAAAGCCAATAATGCTTCAATCAAACCCAGTATATACCAAGCGACTTGCACGCCTTTGTATAATGGTTTGGTGGTGGGAGAACTATAAGATGAGTCCATAATTGTAAGCGACGGGATTATTAAAATAGAAATCGCTGGGGCAAAGCCCCAGGGTACTCTACAAAGTAGAGTACCGCCAATATTTGCTTATGCAAATATTGGCTAACGATTTATGTTTCCTCCCGCCTTTGGCGGGGCGGCATTCATCCCTGCGGCAAAGCCGCATGGTATTTTGCCGAGGAAATAAATTTTGATAATCCGCTTCGCGTTAATAATTTTTATATTTTTTTCAAAAAAAATCACCCTAGCAAAATTACAAAGGGAGAATTTCTTTGTAGCTAGAAAATTTGCTTTTTACTCTTTTCCTTCACATCCGCATTTTTCGCACTTTGTGCCTACTTCGTGGCCGCAATCACACTTTGTACAATTTAACATATTACTTTTTAGTTAAATTATTTATTAATAATTCGACTTTAACGGCTTTGCAATTATTTTGGGTAATAAAGCAGTTTCAGTTTTTCAAGCCCTCGATGCGCTTGCACGGCAATTGCGTTTTTTGATTGTCCGGTCACAAGCGACATTTCTTCCAAAGACAAGTCTTGGATATATTTCATGCGCATTACTTTTTGATATGCCTTGGGAAGCCGGGCAATTAACAAAAGCGCCGCTTTTCCGTCTAAAATATTAAAAAGTCGTCCGGAATCTTTGGCGCTGGGCTCAAAACCTTTTTGAGCAAGAGCGTCAAGCGAGGTAGATTTATGTTTGCGGTATTCATCTACAATAAGGCCGTTAAGGACGTGATATAAAAATGCCTTCATTGTGTCAACCCGCCCTTTTTTAACTAAGTATGTCCATGTTTTGGCAAAGGTGTCTTGGACCATATCTTCGCTCATTGCGCGGTCTTGTATCTTAAAATAAGCATGCGCGTTAAGCATTTTGTCGTAGTCGTTGTGCGCATCAGTCAATACTGTTTGCAATTCTGTAAAATGTTTCGGTGTCATTATAAAATTAAGCCGTAAGCGGTAATATTATATTACATAATTATTACACTGGCACTGTAATATGCGCATTATGGCAATGCTAATTGGCTGCAAAGATGTGTACTATTAAGCATAGCACATTACAAGCATTACAGTATGACTGTAATAATTTCTGTTGTTTTACGGCTATCTATTATATGGAAAACAATAAAAACAATATTTCGTCTAATAGTGAGCAAAAAGAAACAATGCACGGCAGTGACTTTGCAGACCGTGTGTGGCAGGAAAGCTGGACTTACATTAAAACCGTGGTTGACATTATGCGAGAGCCATTTTTAATTCTTGACAAAGACTTGCGCGTAATGGCCGCTAATGAGGCCTTTTATCAAACTTTCCAAGTTGAACAAAAAGATACCGAGAAAAAAATTGTATATGAATTGGGTAATGGCCAGTGGAATATCCCAGATTTAAGAAAACTTCTTGAAGATATTTTGCCTAAAAATACATTTTTCAAAGGTTTTGAAGTTTCCCACGAGTTTCCTTTAATAGGACGCAAGGTAATGATATTAAATGCCCGTCGGATTTATAAAGAAAATACCACTGCGGAAATATTCCCGCCCATTATTCTTCTTGCCATTGAGGATGTTACAGAAATGATGGATGTTGCCAAAAAACTTGCCGACCATACTAATCAGTTTGAAGCAAGGATGATAGGCCGGACACAACAATTGGAAGTCCAATTTCTTGAATTGGAAAAAGAAATTAACAATCTAAAAAAGAAGCCATAAAGCATATTAGTTAATTGTTGTCCCATCGGCAAAAGTTCGCTTAAAAGGCGAACTTTTGTTATTATATATACATGAAACACAAATTATTATTAATTTTATTTGCAGTGGTGATTTTGGCAGGGTGGCGCCCTCAAACGGCTTTTGGCGCCCAGTTGACCCAAAGCACTGCATTAAAGCAGCAAATCCAGATACTTTACGAAAGAATTGCCCAGTTACGCCAGCAAATTGCTACTATTATTTTACAGCGGGAAATTTCCGCCGGGTCTTATTTAGTTGTTGATGCTTTTGATAATTCAATTATTTTGCAAAAAGACAGCAGTAAAACTTACCCAATTGCGTCCCTTACAAAATTAATGAATGCAGTGGTTGCCACTGAAAATGCCGACCTTAACGAACAAATAACCTTGCAAGAAAAAATGCTTAAGCCGCTTGGGCACAGTCCGTCGCTTTTTTTGGGATTGAAGGTGAGTTTAAAGAACCTTTTAAAAGCCAGTTTAATCCAGTCAACTAACGATGCCGCCGAATCTTTATCTTATTCCATCGGCCACGAAAAATTTCTGGAAGCAATGAACCAAAAAGCAAAGGCGCTTGGCATGAATGATACTCATTTTGACGATGTCCATGGATTAAGCGTTTTAAACCAGTCCAGCGCTAAAGATCTTGTAAAATTAGTTAGTTATATTTACAAAACCCATCCTGAAATTTTAAGCATCAGCAAAGACAATGATTTTTTTCTTCCAGATTCAACCGGCAAATTATTGAAGTTTAAAAATGTTAATAATTTTTATTCATTATCTGAATTCATCGGCGGCAAGACTGGTTATTTGCCAGAAGCCAAACAGTCATTGGCTTCAATATTTAATCTTAACGAAAAACCCGTAATCATAGTTTTACTGTATTCTAAAAATCGTCAGACAGACGCTTTGAAAATTGTAAATTGGATTAAAGATAATAAAAATACGAGCCCATAGCGATTAATTGTGCTATAATTAACGAATTATAAAGTTGATGAAAATTAATAATTTTTCAAAAATTATTATTGCATTCGCATTACTTGCTGTATTATTTGCAGTTTCTTTGTTTTTATATAAACAGCAAATAACAAAAAATAATAATCCATCTGAAAATCCCGTTGTATCAGATTATAAAAATTTAAGTTTTGTTATTGAAGGCCAAAGTGTTGCGCTGGTGAATGGTTATGCCCAAAAAGAGTCGGCCGCTGGGTCGGCTTCAAAAATTATTACCAGGTATTTTGGCAATGAAGCTTTTGGAGATTTAAATGCTGATGGCAAAGAAGATGCGGTTTTCCTTTTGACCCAAGAAACAGGCGGCAGCGGCGTGTTTTTTTATGTTGCGGCTGCATTGAAAATAGAAAATGGCTATCAGCCGACAAATACAATTTTGTTTGGCGACAGAATTGCCCCGCAAACCACTGAAATTAATGATGGAATTGTGATGGTAAACTATGCTATTCGTGAGCCGGGTTTCCCAATGACTGCTGCGCCCTCGGTAGGAGTTTCAGACTACTTTAAAATTGAAAACGGTGTTTTAACAAGCAAATCCATGTTGCCAGCTTTTGGCATGCCTAGAAAAATGGTAATCAATACGCCAATCCAATTCACGGATGGCTTAACGGTGGTGTTAGAAAAAATAAATGATTCAAGATGCAAGCCCGGCGTAGTTTGCATTTGGGCGGGCGAATTATCGCCTCATTTTGGTATTTCTGGAGGGAATGTTACTAATCCTGGTGCAGAATTTGACCTTGGCACAACCACTCAAAAAAGCATCACTATCAATGGATATAAATTTACATTGCAAGAAGCAACTGAAACCACAGCAACAATTACTGTTACAAAAGAACTAAAAAGTTTGGGCACTTGCTATATTGGCGGTTGTAGCAGTGAAATTTGTTCTGATCAGCAGGGCGTAGTTTCAAATTGCGCATATGATTTAAGATACGCGTGCTACAAAACAGCAACATGCCAAAAGCAAAAAAATGGCCAATGCGGCTGGACGCAAACGCAAGAACTTGTCAATTGCATTGCCAAAGTTTTAGAATAAATAATATAAATTAACAAGAGCAAGCAAAAAATATTTTAAGGATAAAGTATTTTTTGCAAAGACTCTCTAATGGGGTGAAAATAGCAATTAATTTGACCAGGGAAAAAGTGGGAGGTATTACTTCTTCAAATATTAATTTAATAAATTATTTGTATAAGTTAAATTATGAATTTACCGGTTTGGAGCTGGTAAGCCGCGTGCATATGGAAGGGCCCGCAATTTTCAGGTCTTTTGCTCCGGAAATATTCGACCATCACATTATCAGCATCCACCATTTGCCTTTGCAAAATATTTTAAGGCGCAGCAATTCTTTGCAGGAAGTGAAAAAAGCATATCACGAACCTATAAAAATAATACGGCAGATTTTAAGGGAAGCCAAACCGGATGCCGTTCTTTTAAGCGGAACTTATTACCTGCCCTGGCTTATTTCCATTGCCGCCAAGCTGGAAAAAATACCGGTGGTGCTTTGGTATTCGGGAGTCTTAACAAAAGAAACCGAGCATATGAGGCCGAAAATAAGAAGGATATTTTTGTGGATTGAAAAAGCAATTATAAAAAATTCTTCAAAAATAATTTTTCCTTCTGAATTGTGTAAAAAAACCGTTGAGGAGCTTGTTACTAAAACAAAAATAAAAAATGGGTATATTATTCCAAATCCCATGGCAAGCATTTTTACCGACCCAAGCGTAGTTGATGATTCGCAAGACAGGACTATCGCCGCTATTGGCAGGGATTCAAAAATCAAGAATTTCGATAAATTTTTTGAATTGGAACGCGAGTTGCAAAAACGCAAGTGGCGGCACACAACTTCTTTTGTCACCAACCCGGATGCCAATTTAGAGCGCATGCCCAAATCCATTGCAGTTTTGCCGTCAATGAAAGCGGACGAATTAAAAAAGTTTTATTTAAAACAAGGTTTGATTGTCTGCCCGTCAACATTTGAAACTTTTGGCAATGTACCAATGGAAGCGGCATGCCTTGGAATACCGGTATTGGTAAGCGAAACCATGGGTTGTGCAGAAATTTTAAAAAAGGTGGGATTATCAAATATGGTGATTTCTTTTGACGATATCAGCAAAGTTGCCGACAGGGTTGAGCAGCTCTGTGACCAGGAAATCTTGCCAACACAATTAAATGCACTAAAAAAGCTTTTGGACACCAGTTTTGTCAGTGAAGAAATGCGCGCGGTTATTGATAATTTGGTAAAAAATAAATAAAAGGTCGCAAGTTAAACGAAGTGAGTAGTTGGTAGTGAGTAGTGGGTAGAAGAAAAGTCTACAAACTACTAACTACAAACTACAAACTAGTAAAATGGTTGATTCAAATCAAAACAAAACATTAATGGGCATATTGTCATATCTTGGAGTACTGGTTATTATTCCATACCTTGTTGCAAAAAATAATTCATTTGTGAAGTTTCATATTAAGCAAGGTCTTATCTTGCTTATTATTGAAGTGGCAATGTGGTTTTTGGGAATGGTATTTTGGCCATTGGTTTTTATCATATGGGTGGTAAATCTTGTGGTTTTTATACTTGCAATTATAGGCATAATCAATGTTACGCAGGGTAACGAGAAAAAGCTTCCGTTAGTGGGAGATTACGCCAAATACATAAATATATAGAAATCCGCGGGTTTCGCCCGCAGTACTTCGTACCATTTCAACATTTTGCAAAGCTTTGCAAAATGTTGGGATTTATGTTATTTCCTCCGTCCCACCTTTGGCGGGTCTCCGGGCTTGCTTGATATCCACAAGCATCAGCTCGTGGATTGCAAGAAATAATAAGGTACTTATATAAGTATCTTAACTAATTTTTAAAGCAAAAAATACACCTTTTTAGAGTGTATTTTTTGCTGCAATATGGTATAATAATTAAAAATTAAAAAATGTAAGCGTATATGGCCACATTATTTAAAAAATTAACATTCGCCTATTTTACGAAAAATATTTTGGTTGTCGTCGGCCTGGTTTTAATTTGGCGGGGGATTTGGTACATTTTGGATGCTTTGGACATATTATTTTTTGGCTCAAGCCATATGTGGACGGCACTTGGCGGAATTATACTTGGCTTGTTGATTTTGTACCTGCCAGACCACGATTTAAAAGAAATAGAAAAACTTTAGATTAAAAATTATGAGCTATAAAAACATTCCCTTTGGCACATCAGAAAAATTTAATGTGGTGGTGGAAATCCCAAGAAAAGGGCAAATAAAATACGAATACGACGAAGAGTGGGACGAAATAAAAGTCAGTACCATTTTCACAAATGATTTTAATTTTCCCAGTGATTATGGTTTTGTGCCGCAAACGCGCGGGGGCGATGGCGATCATCTTGATGTATTTGTACTTGGGTCGCAGTCTGTTTCAATGGGAGCAGTTGTTGAATGTCGTGCTATTGGGATGATTGAATTGTTGGACAGGGGCGAAAAAGACGATAAAATTTTAGCGGTTCCCATAGCTGATCCAGCTTCTTATCATATTAAAACATTGGATGATTTACAGTTTGATTATAAAATCATGTTTGAAGAACTTTTCAAAGAATTAGGAATTCAAAGAAGTAAAACAATGGAAATTAAAGGGTATAAAGATGCAACGGTTGCGATGCAAGAATTAGAACTATCAAATAAGAATTTTAAATAATTATGGATATCCAAGAAGCTAAAAAAAGAATCATGGATTTTATGCAAGCGAACATATTGACGATTATTTCAACCGTTGATATTAGTGCGAATAAACCAGAAAGTGCAGTAATTGCCTTTGCTCAAAAAGATAATTTTGAGCTTATATTTGGGACTCCAAATACCACTCGAAAATATAGAAACTTGCAGAAAAACCCAAATGTTTCGTTTGTAATCGGCTGGGATAGTGATACTGGCACTGTTCAGTATGAGGGTATTGCCAAGGAACTTTTTGGAAAAGAATCTAAGCTACATTCATCAGTTCTAGTTTCTAAAAATCCTCGTTCCCAAAAATTTGTTAATCGCGAATACCAAAGATATTTTTTGGTTAAACCTACTTGGATTAGAATACTTGATATGACTAAAAATCCCGATGAGACTTTTGAAATAAGTTTTTAGTAAAAATGAACAAAAGTAAATACGCCATTATTCTTTTTTACAAGTTTACGAAGATTAAAAATCCCGAGACATTTCGGGATATGCAAAAGAAGATTGCCGGGCGTTTTGGTTTAAAAGGCAGGATGCTGGTTGCCAAAGAGGGGATTAATGCAACTTTTGAAGGGCTGGACAAAGACATTAAAAAATACATAAAAAGCCAGAAAAAAACAGCATTATTCAAAAATGTGGTGTTTAAAGAAAGTGAGGGCAATGGGAAGGGATTTACTAAATTGATGGTAAAAGTAAGGCCGGAAGTGGTGACGCTGGGAGTTGGCGAGCTGAATATTAAAAAAGATACCGCGCCCGTGGTAACTGCTGCCCAGCTTGAAAAAATGTACAAGCAAAATGAAAACTTTACGGTTCTTGATTTACGGAATAACTACGAAGTCCAGGCCGGATATTTTGAAAAAACGTTTAATCCGAATTTAAAAAATTTCAGGGATTTGCCTGAAAAAATTAATAAGTTGGCGCATTTAAAAAACCAAAAAGTGGTGGCGGTGTGCACAGGAGGAATCAGATGTGAAAAGGCCACGGTGCTTTTGAAAAAAGAAGGGTTTACAAATTTGTATCAATTAAAAGACGGGATTCATACTTACATTAAAAAGTTTCCCGGAAAGCATTTTAAAGGAAGCTTGTTTGTTTTTGATAACAGAATGGTAACTCCTGTAGCAGACAGCCAGGACAGGGAAGTGGTAGGCAGATGTTTTGACTGCAACAAAAAATGCGAGGAGTTTTACAATGATGATTCGATGCGACCCTCAAAGAAAGTGATTTGTTGTAATAATTGTATTGCAAAACATAAAAAGTTAAGGCCGGCGGTGCCTGCATAAAAATATATGTGTTCGGAAAGCTTCGCCATTTCCCCATAAAAGTCAACGGGGTTGACGCGGGGGATTGACTTTTAGAGGAAACGGCAAAGCTTTCAAAACAGCGCCGACTATTGACAATTATTTTGGTTTTGGTAATATTGTAATTGTCTCCAGAAAATTGTTTACCTTTAATTCACGGTTTAATAAGGCAAGTATTTTTCTGGGGGCAATCGGCAAGGATCTCTCTGGAGTACCCAACAGGGAGCACGTGATTCCAGTTTGCAGTTCCTTCGTCCGATTGCCTCCATTTGTTCTTTCTCCCTCATTTTTGGCGGGCGAGCCCACTTTTTATTCCCACCTCCCGCCTTTATATACCGCCTCCAGCGGCATTATTCTGCCAGCGGCCATGTTTTATCATGGTTGCTGGCTTTCTTTTTTTGTATTGACTGGGCACATTTTTTTTGTTAAAACCGGAGCACTTATTTAAAAAATAAGTGCTCGGCCGAGCACTAAATTGATTTAGTGCTCTGGTTTTAAACTTGATGTTCAGATATTTTTATAATATAATTATATTAAATTTTTCCCGGGCTCATAGTTCAGTGGTAGAACGCTGTCCTGATAAGACAGAGGTCGAAGGTCCGATTCCTTCTGAGCCCACTATGTTCACAAAAATAGATAAAAAAATATTGGCGGTATTAGTAATTGTTTTAGTGTTAGTTTTAGGCGCTGGAGTTTTTACGTATAAAGCTTTGGTTTTAGATAAAAAAAGTTCAAATTCAAGTCAAGATTCTACAATTCAGCAAGAAACAAACCAGGAGCCACAACAAAATAATGCGCCTATTATAGACGCGCCTAAAATTGAATTAAAAACCGGGCCCGTTGAAAATAATCAGGAAGGCAGTTTGTTCATCTGCGCAGATAAATGCGGGGATAAAATTTGCCAAAAAGCCGGCGAAAATTGCGTTAATGGCGATAGTTTAAATTGCGCTTGCGCTGAAACGGTCACAGATTGCCCGCAAGATTGTCCCGCTAATTAAAGTTCATTAGCGAGGATTCTCGATGGTAAAGTAATCGGAACAAACAATGAGCCAGGTTAATAAAATAGTTATTGCAATTATATTAGGATCAATAATAATCGGCGGTTTTATGTATTGGGGAATACAAAGCGCGTCGGAGGTTGTAAAAAATAATGATTTGACGGTTGGACTTCAAGATTCGGCAGTAAAATTGCAAGAAGTAAAAAATTCACAGTGCAAGGCAAGTGAAAACACCGTTGTGACCAAAGTAATTGATGGCGATACGGTGGTAGTTGAAGGCGGGTACCATGTGCGCCTTTTGGAAATGGACGCTGATGAGAAAAATTACCCTTGTTATGAATCGGCAAAAACAAGATTAGAGCAATTAATTTTAAACAAGCAAGTTTTTTTGGAAAAAGATATCAGCGATATTGATAAGTATGGCCGGTGCTTGCGTACTATATTTATCGGTAGTGAAAATACTAGTCTGAAATTAGTAAAAGAAGGGTTGGCAGTTGCCAGGTTTTACGAGCCGGATATAAAATATAAAAGTGAAATACAAGCCGCCGAGCAACAGGCAATTGAAAACAGGGTTGGTTGTAAGTGGAGTAAGTAGAAAGCAAACCAGAGCACTTATTTTAAAAAATAAGTGCTCGGCCGAGCACTCAATTTTATTGAGTGCTCTGGGGTCGATATAGATAATAAAAATTAAATAAATAAAAAAATGGCTAATTTTGTAATAAAAAAAGACGGGACAAAAGTTGCTTTTGATGCTGAAAAAATAAGGGCCAGTGTTATGGCTGCTGCCGCCGAAGCAGAGGTGGCTGATGACCAGGCATCCGGCATTGCAGACGAAGTGGTAAATGCTGTTAGCGCCTCATTCGAAAGCCAGGAAGAAGTTGCAGCAAACGCAATAAGGGATAAAATACTTTCTGAATTGGATGTTTCGGCTCCGACTGTGGCCCAAGCATGGCGAAGGTACGAAGAAAGCAAGGGAAGTTAAGATATTTATTTCAAACCGCTTTTGGCAAACGAATTTGCCAAAAGCGGTTTTTTAGTGTAAAATAAAAACATGAACTCTTCACCCAAAGGCAGGTGAGAGTTATAAGTAATCAAATTAATACCAGCGAATTAAAATTTTTCTAAATTAATACATTCGTATGGTTGAAGAGTGAAAATCATTGTAAAAGCAAAACCGGGCGCCAGAGAGGATAAAATTGAAAAAGTTGATGAATCAAATTATATTGTTTATGTCAAAGCTTTTGCAATAGACGGAAAAGCAAATGCGGCGGTTGTAAAAGGGTTAGCCGATTATTTTGATATCAGTCAGTCATTAGTTGAAATTGTTTCAGGGCATATGGCGCGGGTTAAAGTAGTGGAGATACACACATAAAAAAACCAAGCTGTGGCTTGGTTTTTTTATGCACTTTGATATAAATAAAATGATGTTTTTTTCTAGCTCCTTGTCAATTAGCGAAAGGATTCCGTGATGGAAATTTATTTCATGCCTTGTGAAAAAATCGTTTTGCATATTGACCTCAATATGGACATTGCTCAAAAACTCGTGGAAGAATTTTCATCAGACGCCGGTGGAAAGCCATTACTTTATCCAGATCCCATTTCGTGTCTAGTGGGAAATTTAGGATTAGAAACGGATGTTTTGTCTCTGGGCATTTGTTATGTTGACATACTGAATCGTAAGGTAAACTTGGCAGAACTGATTGCAAAGGATATCGGTTGCTGGATTGTTCGCACGCAACCAGTAAATTTTGCCGGTGAAATACTGGGGCTAAAAGTCCTTTGCCATGTTATGGAATATGAATTGAACTCTCGTTTTAATTCACATGACATGGCGAATGGATTCGATTTTGGACCTAATGCCAAAAAGCTTTTTGGGCGAAAATTGGGACTATTCCCATAAAGCCGCTGTTTAACGCAGAGGCTTTTTTTCTTGCTTTTTTTTAACATAAGGGTAAACTATACCTAATGAAGTCTAAGAGTAAAAAAATTAAAAAAGTAAAGAAAGCGGTAAAAATCCGAAAGAAAGTTTTTGTTAAGAAAAAACAGCCAAAAAAATTGGTTCACCTGCCAAAATTTTCTAAAGGAAAACTTAGGCGGGTAAAGAAAAAAAAGGCAAAGAAAGTAAATAAAAAAGTTTTCATAAAAAAGCTGGTTAAAATAAAACAGCCCAAAATTAAAATAAAAAAGAAAAAATCTAAAAAGGTTTTTGCTAAAATATTAGCAAAGAAGGTTGTCAAAAAAAAGAAAGTAAAGACAAGGCTAGTTAAGATAAAAAAAACGAAAATAAAGAAAGTAAATAAATTAGTTAAAAAGAGCAAGAAAAAGAAAGCAGTTAAAAAGCTAAAAATTAAAAAATTAGTGCGAAGGCCGGTAGTAAAACGAGTTGTAAAAGAAAAAACGGAAGAAAACTTCAGTTCTGATTCGTTATTTAAAGCTAAAATAAGGGTGATTGGCATTGGCGGCGGGGGAGCCTCCATTGTTTCAGAAATTGGCAGGTCTTTGCACAAAGCTTCTTTTGTTGTGGCTGATACAGATGTCCGGGCTTTCCGTAAAAAGGCGGGGATTAAGCAATTTTTATTCGGCCAGGAATTGACGCACGGATTGGGAACCGGGTTAAATACTGAATTGGCAAAAGCCGCTGCAGAAAGCGAAAAAGAACGAATTGCCAAGCTTTTTGAAGGCCAGGATATTGTTATGCTAATTTCTTGTCTGGGCGGAGGGTTGGGGTCTGGGGCAACCAAAGGGTTTGCCGAAGCGTTGGAAAATTTCCAAGGCATTATTTTGGGCATTTTCACACTGCCTTTTAAATTTGAAGGTAAAAATAAGCAGCGCCTTGCGTACAAAGCATTGAAAGAATTACGAAAATCTTTGAATGTTTCAATTACAATACCAAACGAAAGGATTTTTAAAGTCATTGATGAAAATACCGCCATCACAGACGCTTTTTCCATGGTCAATAAAAATCTTATTGAATCTTTGGAAAGCTTAATTGACTTGATTTACAGTCCCGGCATTATAAATATTGATTTTGCCGATTTGCGGGCAATATTAAAAGGAAAAGGCAACATCGCTTTTTTAAACACTGCCGAAGCTCAAGGCAAAGATGGCGCCAGTAAATTAGCAGAACAAATTTTACAAAATCCCTTGTACCAAAACAGCAACTTTACAGCAGATAAAATTTTATTTAATATTTTGGGCGGCCCGCAGCTTGGCATGTTTGATGTGGACAAAATCAGCCGGGCAATTGCACAGAAAAATCCAAAAGCAAAAATTATTTTTGGAATATCCAAAGACGGCAAGTATAAAAATAAAATAAAAACAACACTGCTTATGACCGGACAAGGGGCAGCCACAGAACCAGTTGCAATAAAAGAAGTCAAAGAGCCAGAGCCAAAAATTGTCCGCGCAAAAGCGGAAAAAAAGTCGGCGCCAGTAATAAATAAAAAGCCGATATTAAAAAAGAAAAAGAAAGCAGTTAAAAAAGTTGAAGAAAAAGTACCTGTTACTTTGCCAGAGTTGTTGCCACCGGTTTTTAATAATGTTTCTGTCGGCACTTTTGAGTCCAGAAAATTAAGCATTACAGAAGCCCCGGAAGTTGAAAAAAGGGCTATAAGACGAAGCGCTTTGGAAATTAAAGAAGCTGAAGAGATAGAAGAAAATAAAAAGTCAAAACAGGAAGAAGAGTGGGAAATTCCCGCATTTTTACGAAAGGTTAAATTGAAATAACATGAGCATTGAAGAAAATTCTAATGGGGTAAAGAAAGCCATTATTCCCATTGCCGGGCTGGGCACGCGGTTTTTGCCGTTGTCTTTGGTGATTTCCAAGGAGTTTTTTCCTTTGGTGGACAAACCCATTGTCCAATACATTATTGAAGAAGCAAAAAGTTCTGGAATTTCGGAAATCATTTTTGTCATAAACCCAAAGCAAAAAATGATTTTAAATTACTTTAAAAAGTATCCCGATATAGAAAAAATATTGGTAAAACGCAAAAAAGAAAAGCAGTTGCAAGAATTGCAAGACTTTGAAAAAGTGGTTGAAGGCATCAAATTTTCTTTTGCAGTGCAAAAGCTTCCCCTGGGCGACGGCCACGCCATTTTGCAGGCCAAAAAAATAGCAGGAGAAAATCCGGTTGCCGTTTCTTTTGGAGACGATGTGGTGTATTCAGATGAACCGGCGATGTTGCAGTTAATGAATATTTTTAAAACTTGCGGTGCTCCGGTTATTGCTTTAAAGTCCCTGCCAAAAGATAAAATTCCGGCTTACGGATCTGTAGAAGTTGAAAAAATAGCCACTAATCTTTATAAAATTAAAAAAATCATTGAAAAACCCATACCAGAAAAAATTCAGTCCAATTTAGTTGTGGTAGGAAAATATATTTTAACTCCGGATGTTTTTGAATATTTAAAAAAAGCCAAGCCCTCTGAAAAAGGGGAAATAATTTTGGGTGAAGTTTTTGACAAAATGTTGGATGACGGAAAAACACTGTACGGTTACGAATTAAAAGGGGAGTGGCTTGAATGCGGAGACAAGTTAAAATGGCTAAAATCTTTTATGTATTTAGCGCTCAAAGACGAGAGATTTGGCAAGGATTTGAGGGAATATTTAAAACAAATTAAATAACAAAAACCATGGTTAGAATTTTGACATTTAATAATTTATTTATTATAAAGTAGATAGTCGCCCTTTGACATGTCAACTTTTTCAAGATAGGAGGATTTTCATGCCAACTTTAGAAAAAGTCTATTTCTTCAACTCCAGTGAACGTGCGCTATTTGTGGAAATTTACTTCCCAAAGAGAGCCGCTTACTACGGAACAATCTTTGACGCATTGAAAGATGGGTACAATGAGAGTGTGGTCAAAAGATACTTACGAGAAAATGTTGAGGCATTGATTAATGAATTTCAGGTTTTTCCTGATTTGTTCAAGCTGAGCCGTTATACCTCAACCAAAGGAAGCCGTGTCTTGCCATCAGAAAAAGAAGCCCTTGAAAGAATTGAGGCATACAAATCTCCG
>Ga0209542_10008049_pt1 | contig 19829 bp, 19 predicted proteins | sample RifCSPhighO2_01_FD_184028 | JGI IMG/M metagenome (GOLD analysis project Ga0209542, IMG submission 184028) | Soil microbial communities from Rifle, Colorado - Rifle CSP2_plank highO2_0.1 (SPAdes) (version 2) | ecosystem: Environmental > Terrestrial > Deep subsurface > Rock core/Sediment ...
ACGGACACCTCGACTTCCACTCAAAGCGCGGTGCCGGTCATTGAAGTACAGGGCAATAATCCCGCGGAAATCGAGGTGGGGGCTTCCTACAGCGACCTGGGCGCGCTCATCACCGCTCCGGGAAGTGCGCTCAATCTCACGATCTACGCGTCCGTCGACGGTGCGGCAACGACAACACTCGACCAGATACACATCGATACATCGGTTGCAGGCACACACACTGTCACGTACAGCGCGACGGACGCATCGGGACAAACAGGAACTGCGACCCGCACCGTCAACGTTACTGATCCGAATGCAAGCAGCACTCCGGCAGATACCACCGCGCCCGTCATTACGCTTCTCGGGTCGAACCCCGCCGAGCTCACAGTTGGCGATACCTATACCGACGCGGGCGCGACCGCCGAAGATGAAACCGATGGCGATTTGACCGGTAATATCATCGCTGACACGAGTGCCGTTGATACGCAGACTGCGGGCACCTACACCGTCACCTACTCGGTATCCGACAGTGCGGGCAATACCGGAACCGCCGCACGCACTGTCCAGGTTGCCGAGCCCGCTCCTGCGCCGGACGCGACTTCGGCTTCAACGACGCCGTAGACATACAAAAATCGTGAAATATTTTGCACATGTCAATACCCGTTACGTGCTATACGCGGGGCTTGTGCTTCTTGTGGGGGCGTTGTTGATCCTCATAGAGACGGCATCATCAAAACGATACGCTCCAGAATCCGTGCTCGTACAGGTTCTTGATAAAGGTATGCCGCAGGAAGACGCACAATGTTTCGGAGACGTTTTGTCTGATCAAGTCAATGTAAAGAAAAAACCTCTCCGTTCTCTTGCGAGTTTGTACGATTTTCTTGATTCCGCTTCTTTTTTTACGAATGAAGATCGCGGATTTTACGTATTCGAAACGGGGCTCACGAATTATCAGAGTAAATTTGAAATAAGAATCGTCTGTTATACCAAGGATATGAGCGGCGTTTCGTATACTGTGGTGAACAATGAAAATCGGAGTGTTTGCGAAATAGGGAATGGTGGTACGTCCATCGTATGCAAGCCCCAATAAAATAAGACCAAGGATTCAGAGATTGTAGGGATTTCCAGACAGATGTCTCGCATCTCTCCATGGTACCGGCTTCCTCTCAATATCAAAGGAACGGACATCTCCATTCCTAACAGAAACCTTCCAACAAGAAGTTTTCTTCTTATCGAAAGCATACACAATACAAAACTCCGGTCCTCCTGAGGAAGACCATGTGCCGGTATAACTCTCTCCGGTTGATTTTTTCGTTCCGTGCACAGACCCATCTTCACGGTAGTATTCTATCCAGTCGTCACCCTCAAGCGTATTTCCGCTCAGAGCGGTACTGGCATGCAAATACTCGTATCCATTGATCTTATAAATATACGGACCCTTATCATAGAGAGCCTCCAAAAAGACAGGGCAATTTTGTTTTGTCGATGAAAGGAGGAAAAAAGGTCGTGTCGTAAGATCGATTGTTCCAGTGTAAAAGCTGAATTGGTCCATAATATCTGACCTTTTTTCTCTACAGTCTTTGGTGATGAACAAGCGCGCTTCCCTCGTGCTTCCTCCCCCGATGTTTGTGTTAAGCAAGTTGACTACATGTTTACCCGACACTGGATAAACGCCGATTGAGGTTACGCTATCCGCAATGACGATTCCGTTTCCCGGATATTCTCTTTCTAAAAAAACGAGGGCGGCATGGATTTTCGGTGTCAACACCTTTTGGAATTCGAGCGGTTTTGAAAATGTCGTGTAGTAATGGAATATGAGAGGAGAACTAAGGAGCACGACGGCAAACGCGGCGACGCGGGTTGACGGAAGGAATCGTTTTCCAAACTGCAGGAGGAAAGAAAACCCCGCTCCCGCAAGAATACTCACCCCGATGAGGTAAAAAACGAATAACCGCGGTGTTGGGATGAAGATACTAAAGTCAAAAAGATAAAACACGGACAACAGGCCAAATGAACAGAGAAACCAATAAAGGGGGACCTTTGCCGTTTCATGCTTCGGAACAGCGACGGTGTAGAGTCCTATTGCAGCGAGTACGCTTGGGACAATTCCGAAAAAAAAGATGGGGGAGAGCGGCGTCTCTATGTTGTTCCACCCGGAGAAAAACATGATTTTACCTAACATCTGAAAAAATGAAAGTGCACCAATGAACAATGTTGTGATGATCGCTGCGACGCCCAGGAAATACCAAAAGAACCTTTCTTTCGTTATGTGAAACCCTTCATGCAGGGAGTGATTCATGGAGAGAATATAGGTAAGTATGACCCCAATGAAGAAAAAGAGAGCCGGAGGGTAGGAGAGGGCAAGCGCGGTAAGTGTACCGGCAAGGAGTAAGGGGTATTGTCGCCGGCGTTTCTCGATCCACGCGTGAAATAAAAGAAAGGACAACAAAAGTAAAGTGATGCCCAACGTCAAAGGAATGAAATATTGATGGGCAAGGAAGCTCGCTTCGCTTTTGATCGTGCCGAAAAAAAACACGGCGAAAAGCGCCGCCCAGTAGTTTTTGAACCACACAGAGACAAGGCGGTATAGAAGCAGGCTGTTGAGAATGAAAAAGGCGACGGCAAAAAATTTGTACTGTAGTACGGGATCCCCAGGCGTGAGCAGAAAAAGTCCCGCAAGGAGAAGATCGAATCCGGATTCAAAGTTGACATGAGGAAAGGGAACCGAAAAATAAGGGTTGGTGAATGGCAGCGCGCGCTCTTCCAAGACGTACTTGCCGAGTGAGAGATGCACATATTCGTCTCCCAAAAGAGGGTAGGGGTAATCAAAATGGGGCTGATATACGAGAACAGCACCAAAGGCGATAGTGATACACAACAGGACGATTTGCATACGCGTACCCGTGTTTTGTGTCGTTCCATTTTCCACTGCTACAGTATATAATCCCGTTCAAGTCTGTCATAATTTCCACCAATCCAAACCTTACAACATACTGGAAAATAGAGATGCATGATTTCCTTCGATTAAGCTGGCGTCTTGCGGTGGTCGATTTCAATCTCCGGAACGAGGGAAGCCGTTTGGGCAACGTATGGTACCTTCTTAATCCGTTGCTTCTCTTTCTTATCCTCTTCCTTATCTTTTTCGACCGGTTGGGCGGTTCCATTCCGTCATATCCGGCCTATCTCATCATGGGGATATTGCCGTTCACCTTTTTCGTACGGACAACTATGGATTCCACAAGAGCGATCCTGGGTAACAGCTTCATTAAATCGCTCTATTTTAAAAGAGAAACTCTTGTCGTATCTGTTATCCTAAAAAATATTTTTTCTCATGCGTTCGAGGCTGTCGTATTCTTTTCTCTACTTTTGTTTCTTGGCGTTCCATGGTACGGGATCTTCATATATGTCCCTATTCTCTTTTTCCTGTCTGTATTTTCCTACGGAGTCTCACTTTTTTTGGCGGCTCTGACCATTTATTTTGCCGATCTGGGAAATATTTGGCAGTTTTTTCTCACTTTATTGTGGTTTGGCACGCCCATTTTTTACGCAGTCGAAGGGCAAGTGAGGCTCTTGTTGCTGAATCTGCTTAATCCCTTGTACCACTTTATCACTGCTGCACGGGACAGTATTGTGTACGGGGTATTTCCGGCCCCATGGATTATAGTAATGATTATCATCTATACCGCTGTATCCGTCGCTGTGGGGACGTTTGTCTTTAAAAGATTCGAGAAGAAATTTCCGGAAATGATGTAGCTCCGACATAATACTATGAAAAGAATTCCGCTCTACTTTTTTTTCCATATCCCAAAATGTGCCGGTTCCACGTTTCGATATCACGTGGAACATAATTTAAAGAAAGGCGAATTTGTCTCTCTTTACGAAGGTGAATACTTTGACGTTAACGAAATGGCGTACAAGTATTTTACACCCGGAAAACGCCGCGAAGAAATTGATGCGTATCTGGACAGCCTGTCAGATGTGCAAAAAGACACCATACGGATCATATATGGTCACCAAGTGTACTACGGCATCCACCGTTTTTTCCCCGGCAGAGAAGTGCGGTATATCACCTTTGTGCGCCACCATGCCGCCAGGGAAGTGTCGATGTACAACTTTTACCGCGAGCACGTTGAAGATCCTTCAAGGAGGTTTTTAAAGAAAGAAAATGTGTATCAAGCGAATGATGTAAGCGAGATTCGCAAAGACCTCATTCGCGACGGCAGGATACTGTCATTCTCGGAATGGTTACAAGAACGCACATGGCATTCCAATTTCATAACCCGTTTTCTTATACTTCGTGGTTTTGCAGAGCCGGGAGCCTTCCCTGAAGACATGTTCAAAAGATTTTATTTTGTAGGCATTACGGAAAATTATCACAGCGATGCACTTTTTTTGTACTATCTTCTCGGCGTTAAGAAATTCTATCCCGATAAGAACATCTCGAAGAAGTATTTTCTTCCGAAAGATCTTTCAGAAGAATTGTGCGGTCTCATGTCAGAGCGAAATACGAGAGATGCGACACTATATGATTGTGCGATTCGTTTACACAAAACTTTTAAGGTAAAAGAGCCCCGTTTTGAAAGTATTGTTGGATACATGAAATTAAAAGTTTTTTACTCCCGCCGAAGCATTCCCTTTTGGATTGCATATGATCGGGCGTCCTCCGCGCTTCGTCGGCGCGCCCCGCTTTTTGTCCAGTTCCTTGGCGATATGGGGAATATCGTGTCTTCTTTCAAAAACCGAAAGATAAAATTCTAAAAATGCAATGATGCGAGGCAACCGAATAAGGGGAAAAAAAATGCTTTACATTTTTTTTCATATTAATAAATGTGCCGGAACAACCTTCCGATATCATCTAGAGCACAATCTGAAAGCGGATGAATACATTTGTATATACGAAGGCAGATACTTTGACGTTAACGAAATGGCGTACAAGTATTTTACACCCGGAAAACGCCGCGAAGAAATTGATGCGTATCTGGACAGCCTGTCAGATGTGCAAAAAGACAAAATAAAAATTTTGTGCGGGCATGCGGTTTACTACGGCATCCACCGTTTTTTCCCCGGCAGAGAAGTGCGGTATATCACCTTTGTGCGCCACCATGCCGCCAGGGAAGTGTCAATGTATAATTTTTCTCGCATGATTTTGGAAGACCCTTCGGAACATTTGGCAGAGAGGGATGATATCTACCGAATCCATGAATTCAAAAAAATACGCAAAAACCTTACTCGTGGCAAGAAGACGTTTTCGTTTTCTGAGTGGTTGGAAAATGACACAGAGTGTGCCAATTTTATAAGCAAAACCCTTATGCGGGAAGGCTTTGCCATATCAGGAGAGACGCCAGAGAATGTACTCAAGAAGTTTTATTTTGTAGGCATTACGGAAAATTATCACAGCGATGCACTTTTTTTGTACTATCTTCTCGGCGTTAAGAAATTCTATCCCGATAAGAACATCTCGAAGAAGTATATTGGTCGAGCGAACATTTCAAAAGGGGAGCGCGATATCATATCAAGAAGGAATACTGACGACATACAATTATACGAAGAAGCTTTGCATTTCAACCGAAATTTCAAAAGACACACGCCCTCTTTCATATGTCTCGTTCTTTTAATGAGATTAAAGATGTTCCTCATACATGCAAAAACTTATTTTTCCGGCTACCGAACTCCGCCGCAAGTCGCATATGACGCGTCTCTCGCCCTGCGCGGTCGGATCCCGCTGTACGCGCGGTTCATCGACACTCTAAAGGCAGGTGTTTCATTTTTGAAAGAGCGATAACTAACCATTATGGAAAGAATAATCGTGCAAAGCGTTTCCAAAAAATTTCACATTGGCGGTAGAAAAAAACAAACGGCCCTTGGGAAAGTCCTCTCTTTCTTCTGCAGGAGAGAGAAACAACAAGCGCTCTGTGCGCTAGAGGATATCTCTTTTACTGTTCACCGAGGAGAGATTCTCGGGATTATTGGTAAGAACGGTAGCGGAAAAAGTACGTTGCTGCGAATTATAGCCGGGATTCTGGATAAGGATTCTGGAACGGTGGAAACGAAGGGGGTCATCATTCCAGCCATTCATCTCGATGCTGGGGTGAAAGATCGGCTTACGGTGGAAGAAAATATATATTTGATCTATGCCCTTTTCGGTTATGCACGGAAAGAAACGCAAAGGAAGCTTGGTCAGATCATAGAATATTCAGGACTTCGCGATTTTGTTCAGACCAAGTGGTACCAACTCTCCGACGGTATGAAACAACGGATTATTTTTGCCGCTGTCATTCACGCACACCCCGATATTCTTCTTTTGGATGAGGCATTTTCTGTCGGCGATGAGCAATTTCGACAGAAAGGCGTTAAAAAGTTAGAGGAACTCGCAAAAGAAGGTGTAGCAATTTTGCTTGCCGGCCATAACTTTTTGGCAATTGAAAGACACTGCAAGAGGGTGATATGGATCGATGAAGGGAGGATACGAATGGAAGGGGGAAGCGGGGAGGTCATACGGGCCTATAAAAATTTCGAAAGCCAGAAATAGCTGTCATTGTTTTCTTCGTATTTGATCTACGACTTCAGTAAAGGCCTCACGGAATGTTTTTAGTGTGCTTGCCCTTGTTGGCATTTTTTCTATGTCTTGTCGTAATAATTCTTCTACTTTGTGGTCTCTTTCCATGATGTATTTTATTCTGCCGTTTATTGCGACAAAATCGTCCGGGTCTTCGATCAAAAAAAGGTCATCAAATAAGGACGCCGTACCGATTGTTTTCGTCATAAGAGGAAAGCAGCCACAAAGTGCCGCTTCCATCGGCGTTGTCGGATGTGGGTCGTGATCGGGGAGATGGACAAGAAACTGGCATTCATTGTAGTACGCCTCAATGTCTTCCCGTTCCCCCACATAGAGGAGTTTTTTGTTTTCCTGCGCGGTTTTTTCTATCCACTTCCGCAGTACACCATCGCCCGCGACGACGAATTTTTCAAAAAACGGGCACTGTAGTCCAAAGGTGACGATGCGTTGTATATTTTTATCGGGGTCAAGACGCCCCACATAGAGCCCGTATGGTTTGCGGATGCTGTCGGTCTGCCGGAGTTTTTTCGGGAACGGCGGACATACCCGCATAGGGACATCGAGGAAACGAGCGCAGTATTTTTTATTCGCTTCCGATACGGTGATGACGCCGTCGATTTCTTTTAGAAAAGAAAGGAACGAGGCATTTTTTGAGGTGTCGTTCTTGCACAAATTATAGAAAAACAAATCGGCGTCCAAGTACATGAGCTTGGATCCGGGACGTCTCTTTTTAACCGCAAGCGCCGCAAAGAGGGAAGAGGCGCCGTCTGCGACAAGAATATCGCCTTGAAAAGGTACAAACATCCCGTAGAAGGAGGTGAAGAAGGGGTACGCGTATCGAAGCGGTGGAAATCGCTTTATGAGCCGGATGTACGGTTCGAACGGAAGTGATGCGGTTTGCGCGCCAATCGCTTCCGCAAAACCTCTATGTGCATCGTGCAGTGCGTGAGAAAGAAACAAAACAGAGTTCATAGCTAGTGCAGGAGAGCACCACTCACTATGACGTCGAAAACATTTCGCGCGATCCGCTCGTACCCTTTTTCATTCGGGTGCCAATGGTCCTTACTAAGAACATACTCTCGAATTTTTCCGGATGCGATAAGCGGCTGAAACGAAAGGTCATTTCGCACTATCGGCACTTGTTTCTCGTGCGCCATTCGTTCGAATTCATCGGACGGCAGGTACGTTGGGTTGATGTGGTAGGTCATGAGAATCACCGGTATGCCGCGGGCTTTGGCAGAATCGATAATGGTACCGACATCATAACGCCACAGGTCGATGAATTGCGCGCGGTGACCGTGGGCGAACGAGAACACCCATCCTCCCGCCGGATATCTCACGAGATGAGCTCCACCTAAAACGTATGATTGATCCCGAAGCTGCTTCACATACTCCGATCCGCCCGCGACAACGCGCAAAAGCGCATAACGCATCACCCGGAAGAGGCGCGATTCGTCCAAGACAACCAGTGTGTTGACCCGCAATGAGTCAAAATTCCAACCGGTTACGAATCGCGTGATGTGGCTCTCCGAAAGCGACCACTCGTTGTTGTATCCCACCATGAGGATAATAAGTTTCGGATCATAGGTCGCAATATGCTGTTCGATCCGGTTTGCCACTTGAGAGGTATTTTGACCGACATGGAGGGGTACGAACACACGAATGTTTTTTTCCGGATACTGCTCTTGTAGCATCATTTCGAGCTGTGCGGGATATGACTGAGGTTGGTCTACCCATAAACCGGCGGTGCTTGATTCACCTAACGCGATAATGTTTGTCGGTTCCTCTTGCCCGGCTTTTCCCGAAGCTGTGTTGTTATTCGTATGCGCCGGTTTCAGCCCGGAGGATTCGATCGCCCGCTGTACAGTGCTGAATTTCTGGCGCACGTATATGTCACCGGCGATGCGCAACCCGATTTCGGCGATGCCAGCAATCATCAGAATTGCGACAGACCAACACAGTATTTTTTTTAGACGCGCTCTTTTAGGCATCAGAAAAATATGACCATATAATAGCTCCTCGGCTTGGAAATGCGAAAACGTTCATTTGGATAGATTTTCACACACAAAAGCAGGATCGCCCGTCAACACGAAAAGTCCTTACATAGAATCGGCAGAATCTAGATCTGTCGCTCAATCTCTCTTTTTATACCCTCAACAAACACTTGTGTATCGAACGTGCGCGCCCGCCGCATTGAGTCATCTTTGTATCTCAACGGATTCTTACTGATCTCGTGCACCGCCGCCGCGAGCTTGTTCGCATCCATACCATCGATGAGCTTTCCGGTCATGCCGTCGAGGATTGTTTCCTTGTAGCCGCCCTCATTCGGCGCGATGACCGGCTTTCCGGACGCCATTGCTTCGACTGCCGTCAAGCCGAAGTCCTCGTCGCGGGCGGTCGTGATAAACCCTTTGCAATTCGCATACAACTCTCGTAGCGTATCAAAATCGACATGCGAAAGAAGCGTTACATTATCGGGTTTAATGTGCTCTATATATTTTTTGTATTCCGTAAAATGTTCCGCTTTTTCATACGTGCCGACAATGACCAACTTTTCGGCAGGAAGTTTCTTGAAAGCGTTTACTTGTATATCAACGTTTTTGTGATTCAAAAGCCGGTTTACCGAGAGCCAATACTCACCTGTTCTTTTAAAATAAAATTTTTCCGTGTCTACCGGAGGATATATGACTGCTCCATCTCTCTTGAGGTATTTCTTCACCCGCTGCCTTGTGTTTTCAGAATTGCAGACGATGCGTTCAGCGTGTCGAACATACTTTCTATTGAGAAAGCGATTGTAGTGCACCCAGACGTCGAAAATGTATCTGTTCAGATTCGGTATCAGTCCTTCCGGGACGATATGTTCACGTGCATACTCATAGAGATCCCAGATCTCGCGGATGGGGGAGTGGACGTACCAAAGGTTTGGTTTATGATTCACCGCGGCACTGATCGCCCAATCTCCCGCGATAATGAAAAAATCGTACTGTTTCGAGATGTCAAGATGCCGCAGAGCGCGGAGGGCTGATTGCTGGCGTGCCGGAGCGTTAAGGGGGAGTGTCCCGTCACCGACCACCGTAACCTCGATATCAAAGCCCATCTTTTTGATGTTGTCTTGATTTGCTACCGGTGAATAAACATCCGCGCCAAGTTCTCGGGCAAGCGTTAAGACCACCATTTCGGCTCCGCCAATATTGTCCATATAATTATGGAAAATGGCGATTTTCGGTCCTGTACCTCCTTTTTTCATTCGGGTGGTTGATTTTTTTCTATGTATTTTGAAACAAGCTCCGCCATTCTCTCGTGTCCCTTTTCGTTGAAATGCTCATCGTTTTTTAAATAGTACTTTTTGTCATTCAAATCAGACATGTCAAGAAACGCAATGTTTTGTTCCGAGGCGAAATTTTTTAAAATAAGGTAGTCATTATATGTATCTTTTACGATCGGTACAATAACGAATTTCGCTCCGTGTAGTCCCGAAATATAGTCCATGTACGCAATCGCTTTTTGTGTATATTCCCATCCAAGATCATCATCGGCGGACGCCAACACTTTTTTTCGAACAAAAAGAGCGGACCGGTATTGCATATATCGGTATATAGAGAGTGTGTCCAAAAAGCTTTCTTCCCAAATCCTTCTGGTGACGCTCTCCTTGAGAGCGATCGTTTCCATCGGCTGGTTGATAAAAGCCCTCATTTCATCTTCGTTTAGACCGTATGTGAAAAGGTCGGAGATGTCATTGCGGTAGTAAAAATAAAAAACATACTTTGGGTTGAGAGGTAATCCATAGAGTGAAAGCATATACATTTCGGAGTGAGCGGAGTCACCCTGTCTCGCCAGATTGTATGCGTCGTATCCCTCGCTCTCCAAAAAATGAGACAGAGTGTCTTCCCAATCGAGCCCATGACCGTAAATAAAACTGTCTCCCAGGAGGACAATGTCGGTCTTGTCTTTGCTGACGGGATTTCGAAAACCCTTCGAATCTGTTCGGTGATCCCATACATACCCGTTGGCATACATGGTCGTGTGGAAGTTTTCTTTCATAAGATACATTTTAAGGACTGGATCGTGCACATAGATCCCGTTCTTTTTGGCGTTGTACCTGCTCAGAACGAAATTCGCGTATCCTTGTCCTAAAAGTTTCGGATGTATCCGGATGGCTGTTTCAAAAAAAACGAGCAAGAGCAGCGGGAGAATGACCGCAAATGCAAAACCGGACAGCGCGTTCTTCATTTGAAACTTTCTATCGCCAGGAATCTTAGATGCCGGAACCCGTCTCTGAAAGTCCGTAATTTTGATGTCCCAATCCTCTGGTGATACACAATGGGGATCTCTTTTAGCGACAACCTTTTTTGCTTTATTCGGACAAGCATCTCGGAAGAAAACTCCATGCCGGGCTCTTTGAGATCGAGAAGCATGAGTTTATCGCGTCGGATCGCAAGAAACCCGGTGCTCGGCTCGGAAACATGTAGACCATGGAGGAAACGCAATAAAAACCTCAAGAGCGGGTTCCCGATGTAACGGTGCAAGAACGGCATCGCATCTTTTTCCATGCGGCCTTTGAATCGCGATCCTAAAACGACGTCATATTCCACAAGGTAGGAAAGAAACCTTGGTATCTCGAAAAAATCATACGAATTGTCAGGATCTCCAAGAATAATTGATTGCCCGGTGGCGTGTTTGAATCCAGCCAGGTATGCCCGACCGTAGCCGCGTTTCGGTTCGTGCACGTACGTGATCTGAAATTGCTGTGCGATCGCGGCGGAGGTATCGGTGCTACCGTTGTCAACCACAACGATCTCTCCATCAATACCATTTTGAACAAAAATCGCCTGTATCTTTTCGATGCATGAGCCAATGCTTTCCGCTTCGTTCAAACAGGGTAGAATAACCGATACGTTTGCCATGTGTCAGTGTGTGGGCTGAAAACAACCTTCCTCCTGCCGGCGCCAGATCATACACATAACTATACGTAGTCGGTCTGCGAAAATCAATTTTTCCACCGGTCAATGTGTTTGCAAATATGTCTCAATCAGTTCCGCCATCTTTCGGTGCCCCTCCTCATTAAAGTGTCCATCGTTCTGTAAATAATAGTTTTTATTGTTCATGTCGAGTGTTTCGACAAACTCAATATCGTGTTCCGAAGAAATATCTTTCAGAATTTGATAATCCTCAAACGTATCTTTTACGATTGGCACCATGACGAATTCCGCTCCGTTTTGTTTTGAAATGTAATTCATGTAAGCGATTGCTTTGTTGGTGAATCTCCATCCGAGATTATTATCGACGGTTTTTAACTTCTCTTGCTTGCTGGACATGAGCCTTTTAAACCTTAGGTATTTGCCTACATAAGACTTATTGATTAGGCTGTCGTGAAAGCTTATTCTATTAGTACTGTTTTTAAGAGAAATATTTTCTAGTGGCAGATTCGCAAACTTTTCCATCTCTTCTCTATTCAACCCACGCATAAAGAGGTCTTGGATATCGTTCGTGAAATAGAAATAAAGAACGTACTTTGGTCTTAGAGGTAGACCGTTCTGCACGAGCGTATGCATCTCCGAATAGGAAGAATCACCCTGGCTGGCCAAATTATATGTCTTGTACCCTTTCTCATTCAGAAAGTAAGCCAAGGTTTGCTCTTGATTGAGTCCATGACCATAAATAAAACTGTCCCCTAAGAGAATAATGTCGCTTTGTTCCTTTGCCTCCGGATTCCTGAATCCTTTCGCGTCTGTGTGATGTTCCCAGGTATACCCGTTCGCGTACATATTCGTACTGAAATTCTTTTTCATAAAATAAATCTGCAGGTCCGGGTCGTATTCGAATATCGAGGAGTCTCTTCTGGACTGTTTACCTAGTACAAAATTCGCGTATCCTTGTCCTGCAATAAGAGGGTTTACCCTCAGAGCAACCTCAAATAATATGGTTGTCAGTAAAGATCCGATGATAACCGCGCTCAAGAACAGCGAGATCTGGTCCGATTTCCTCATATCCAATTCTTTCGGAGGTTGCTCTTAAAAGATGGTGTAAATAAAGGACACCGCTGCGGCATTTTCTGCTGTGATAAGGAATATTTCTCTCTGTCTGCTTTGATAATTGCACGCTTTGCGCGGATAAAGAACCCCAGTGCTTCTTCCGGCGTATACATCTTTTTAAAATCATTTTCATATGATAAAAGACGCGCTCTTCCTCGATTGAACACCGTTGGTTCCAGAAGTTGTGGAGCGGTTGGAATAACGCTCGTATTATGGGCGAGTAGAAAAAACAAAGGAACAGTTCTTGTAGCAAGAAGTGTCGAGATCGACGGTCGGACACCAAAGCGCCCCGTCCGTGCAATAACACCGTTTCGTGATGTGACAAATGGAATGAGCGTGTTGAAATAGCCCGATTGTGTGCGGTACATGGAAAGGAGAGACTCCGCATGCAACACCCATGCACCGCCGAGCTGTTCCGCAGCATCTTTCTCTCCGGACTTAATAAGAAAATCGGAAAGAATTGCAAGATACGCTAGAATATGTGCTTCCGGTAGCGTATTTGCATACGCGATCCTTGCTTCAAGAGTCTTAAATTTTTTTCCAAGCGGTTGTTTTGCCAAGGGCTCTTTTCGAACCAAATCTCGTAAAGCCGCAATTGTTGCAAGTTCCATGTAGCGACCACTAGCGTCCGGACAAAGGTAAAAGTTTTCTATAGATTTATCAATATATTGTGCCCCTTGCTCCTTAAGAAATTGATGATAGGGCGAATTCTCGTTGGTGATATCAAAAATATAGATATCGTTAAGATACGTAAAAAGGACATCTGAGCTGGCTGTCGAAGCATCTTCTTTCCGTTGTATTACATAATAAGCAGGCTTCTCTAAGGCATCTCCTTCGCACACGCCTGGAGAGGTCTGAACAATGACTTCTCCTGTTTGCACAAAGGAATGTCCCGGATGATACTCTGGAATCAGAGTTGCGTGGATAGTATCAAGAATTGCCTTATGCTCTATAATTGTGGAAGGAATGGATTCCGTTAGAACCGGTGGGGGCATTTCATAGTGAAGTTTTTGAAAAGCGGCGTGCAGAGAGGGACAACCGACAGAAAAATCCTGCGCACAGAACCTCCTCTTCCTCAATTCGATTTTTCTTTGAGTTACTGCAGATTCCAATTTGGTTAATGCGGAGACAAATCTCTCGGGTGAACTTTCACCTCCCAAAAAAACATATCTTTCGTTTGGAAGGCGTCCATATATATTCCGCGCCACTTTGTTATACCGTCCGTACTCTTCCAGTGTTCTATCAAGTGCTTGATAAAATGAAGAGGCACCTTCTTGTGATGGTGTGGTAATAAGTGTTTGTCGCTTTTCCTCCGTCTGTGCCAGTAAACTAAGGAAGGAGATTGGATAAAAAATTTCCTCTAGAAGTCTTTGGTCCCGTTCATCATATAATGCGACCGTGATTGCTTTTTCTGTTTCAAGCAGCGTTAGATTTTTCTTAAAAGCTTCCGGATTGGTTCCTTCCATTCCAAAGAGCGGATCTAGGCGATTAAGGATTGAAGCATGTGCGATGCGCAGTATCCGCACGCGGGTGAATAAAGAGACATATCGCTCTCCAGACAATACTTCTCCATCCTTCACTTCGTATACAGCGCCACTAAAGGCAATGGGCGGAACAATGAATTCTTGCAATTCCTCCTTTAATAGCGATTCTTCATCCGTAGTTCTTATGATACTCTGCGCTCCCACTATGAACCATACAAAGATTAAAAACAAAAAGACTCCACATTGTGCCGCCTTTTGTTCTCTTTTTTTCACAAGCATAATGGTATCATAACGATTTGTCTCGATTGCGCCATACATTGTACGTACAAAGACGCTCCCCTGGAGCGCAAGGTATCTTAAAACACATCAGTGTCCGCCGGTAATCGTCTTATTCTAGGAAGTCGTCACAACTGACAAACAACAAGACATTCGGATTTTCCTTGGTTGGCGTGAGCTCAGGTGACATGCACGAGGGGGCGGTAGAGACTCCTTTGGTAGTGGGAGTCTCGCTTGTCTGCACGGGCGGTAAGAGTGTAGGTCTGCTAAATGTTCCAAACGCCATGGTTGCGATGAGAAGCATAAAAAGCTGGCGTACCTTTTGAACATTCCATTTCATAAATTTAGTATAGCGTATTGTTGGCGCTACACGAAAGTCCCTTATATGAAAAGTGGTATACTAAGGTATGAACGCCTCTCAATTGAGCGAAAAAGACAAGCTCATATCCGTTGCGTCCCTTATAGAAAATATATACTCAAGTGACGGCTCCAATTTCTACCGATCTCGGTGGGGAACTAAGACGGAATTTAGTGAACTTCCATTTATTGAGGATGAAGATTTTCTTCAAACTCCTTTTTCGAAACGTAGGTATTTTCACGAAAGGGGTTTGGTAAAGGTAATTAGAAAACCGGACGGTCCGTATCTCATACAACGTTGTATAGCCGACATACGTGAAGAGAACTACGGTTCTTCATGCAGGCGCCCTATAGTATTGCTTGCTGACGGCAGTGACGCTTTGGAAAAGGTCTTGTGGTTTTATGAGCACGATACCCTGCCGCTGTTGGGGAGGAGCCGGAATATGGCGGTAGCAGCGTATTGCGCCGCTTGGTATAAGGCGGATGCGCTTGTAAGCGATGTTGAGATGTTGTCACGGTTTTTTCCACACCTCGAGAAAGTATATGATCCCAGACGTATCCGCGCCCTGACGCTCATTGAAAGGGCCTTTCCAAGTTCGATCCAAAAATGGAGAGCCCTTTTCCCAGCGGTGAGGATCATCATCGGACTACCGGAATGCGGAGTGTTCGCGGAACAATGTCCCGGAAGCGGAGTTGAACCTATTTTTCACGCCGACAAGAACAGTATTCTTGAGGTACACGAAGGGTGTGCAGTCGTAACCAAATTGCTCCCGCTCGTCACGCCCGTCATTCGATATAAAACAGAGCTCTTTGCGGCAAAAGGTCCGTCTGCCTGTCCTTGTGGCAAGGAAGCATTTATCCTCTAACGAACCAGTATGTTTGATCGAGAAAAATTGGCAAAAGAAAAGCCGGGACTCCCGACGGACCCGAAGGAGATTAGGGACCTTGTCATTCGAGTAACGTCCGGTACGACCGATGCGCCGGTCGTGCGCATTCGAAGCTCTGCCACCAGCGACGACGAAGGTATTGAACCAGGGCGCGTGTTGCTGAGTTTTCGCCCGCCTGATACGCAGGTCGGCACGCTCACGAAGATATTTTATAACCCCCCCAAACGATGGGCAGATCTATTTATCTCGGTGGACCCGTTCAGTATGGACAAAAAACTGGCTGAAGTACTCCACGATTTACGTCCTGACGCTACAAGCGGCATAGAGGGAACACACGCTCATCTTTTTGAGACACTTAACCACAAAGAGCTTTTCGGCGGGATAGTGCAGTTTGGGCTTGGGAGCGAGTTATCAGAGAAACAAGAATTAGTTCTTAGGAGATTGTTTCCAAACGCACACTTTCTTAGATGGTATCGGGCAAGCGAAGCGGGTCTTTTGGGGGTTGCAAAATGCCGATACCTAAAACGGAATCAGTTTCACCCTGTCGCTGAGGTCACGCTAGAGATCGCCGATCAAGATGAGGAGGGGATAGGAAGGATAGTTGTGAGCAAAAGACTCCGTCATGGAGGATTCTCCCGATATGACATTGGTGATCGGGGGAAAATTATAGGAATCTGTCCATGCGAGAAGTTAACATTTGAAGTTGTAGGACGCGCTGACTACATAAAGATTGTTGGGGTACTTATTCTTCAGAGGGAATGTGACCGCGTGGTGTCAGAGCTTAGTATGTTCGTGACAGACTATCGTGCGACGGTTCAGGAAAAGCGAAAGGGAAAGAAAACCTATGGAGCGATTGTGATGGACATTATTCCGACCGAGGAACTTCTGGTTCAGAAAAATCCCGAGCGGTTCATTGCGGGTGAAATATCACGCCGCTTGTTTGTGACGCCGTCACGTACACTCGGCGATCTTGTAGCGGAAGAACACTTTCTTCCGCTACAAGTCCACCTTGTTGATGCGTTTGAAGCAGGCAAAAGTGTGCGTCTGCACAGGGGCAATTTGGCCTAAAAAGAAAACAGCCGGTTTTCCCCGCGGGTGCGAAGAAAATCGGCTGTGTAAAAACCAGGAGAAGCGACGCTACTTGCGGTCAATATCCTCGAGCCGCACGCCGTAATCCACGGAGCTGGGATTGAGCTTCAGTTCACGCGACACAAACGTCGCCGGGGCCGAGGACAAAGTCATTCCCAATGCCTGATCGTTTATTCTGTCGTATGCTTCCCGGAAAAGTGCGCGCTGCTTGGCGGGATCGTGGGTCTCACAACCTTCGCCGACCAACGCTTTCAGGTCATCATCCCCCCAGTACCCGGCGGTGTGTACGGTAACCAAAGTGCGTAGCCCGTAGCAGACATGGGAGAGACCCCCAAAGGTGCCTTGGTCGACGACGAACTGGAAAACCCCTTTCCGCCGCGTCAACCGGAAGACGGATTGCGCGAGCACTTGGATGCTCGGGCGGATGCCAATCTCCCGCAGATAGCCGCCAATCGCTTCCGCAAGGTGTTTCTCGCTCGTGTTAGCATAAATTACCAAGTCAAATCCGTTGGCGTACCCCGCTTTCGCAAGAAGGGAGCGAGCAGTTGCCGGATCATACGCAGGCGATGTTCCTTCGGTGGGGCAAGCAAACTGCCACTCGAAGCACATTCGCTTAAGCGCGCGAGGGGTTCCCGAGAAATACTGCCGCCCGATCTCACCCCGGTCAATCGCCAAGAAGATCGCCCTTCGCACCTGCTCGTTTTTGAGTGCTTTATTGCCGGAACGTCCGGCAGCATCCACCCACATGTAAGCGAATTCCGGTGTCTCTGCCGAAGAAATGTCGACACCTTTTTCTCCTTTAAACGAGGGCACCATGTAATACGGGAGGCGGAGAAAGTCGAGATTGCCGACCTTAAATTCCGCTGCCTGGGTCTGTAGATCAGGAATTGGCCGGACATGGAAATTCTGTATATTTCCCGCTCTTCTCCATGCGCTGTTTCGATTATTGGCGGTTACGCGGATACCCTCATTCACGTCAAAGGACGTGACTTTATAAGGGCCTGTGCCGACCTGTGCGAGGCGACCATAGTCGCACTTTTCCTGAAGCCTCTGGTGCACCTCTGCGTCATAGATCGGTAGCCGAGTGGCAATCAAAAGCAAGTCAAGTGCGAACTGCTTTTTGAGGTTGATTCGAACTGTATCTTCTGCGACTTTCTCCACCCCCCTAATCCAGTCGAAGCGAGTCTTGTTGGGGATCTTTGTTCTTTCGTCAATCAGCCAATTGACGATGTGGACGATATCGTCGGCGTCGAACGTGCCCCCGTTGTGAAATTTCACGCCGCGACGCAGGCTGAATTGAAGTGTCATGGGGTCGATGCGCTTCCATGACGTTGCAAGTGCTGGTCTCAACTCGTACCCCTCTTCCCTCAGCAGTCCGTCGTAAACGACCGTATCGAGAAGAGAAGATTCGTTTTGGGCATGACAGTAGATATCGACCGCGCCCAGCGATTCGAAGAAGGCGGTTCGCACTGTCCCTTCTTGCCCCGAAGCTTGCGTGGGGGCTATGAAGACGGCAATCAGTGCACAAAGCGACACCGCGAGAGATCTCATGGTTTTCAAGGTCCTTCTCCTTGTTTCAGAAACATTAACGGCCAAAAGGCCACTACTTTAGTCCGGCGGCATTATGGCACAAAAACGCGCGCAGTTACTATTGACGAACGAATCTTCTTTGTCATAATAGGTCGAGACAAATACGGCGTTTGGTCTTTTCCGGCAGCAATTATTTTGGAGGCACCGCATGCCAACTCCACAGTGGTATAAGGTCGACACCGCCATCTGCTTTGACATTACTTCTGACGGAACAAGTGGCGAAGAATGGATTGAGCGATTGGAGGACAAAGGCGATTTTGTGGATGGATATGGCAAGTGTCTACTTCGTTCTCGGGATTTCAAGCCGACCAGTGGTGTTACTAGTCGCGTGTGTGTTCTCAGGGGAGTATCGTTCAGCACGGAAGAAAGAGCCACCGACAACATTCAAGTCAAGGCACAACAGCGAGGGCTGATCGAGTTACGTGCTGAAGCCGCTTGTCTTATTCGTGAAAAATTTACTGACGAGGAGCTTCAGGCAATGGGTCTCTCATGGATTGTTGTCATGAAGCTGCTCAACACTCGCTATTATCCCGGTGCTGGGTATCTCGGCGTCCGCCGCGGGGACCGTTGGATGCGTCGCCGTTCATACCAGCCGGATGATAAAGACGACTGGGGTTCCACACTGCGTGGTCACTGGCACCAGCCGGATGGCAAAGCCGCGTGGGGTTCCGTATATGGGTTTGCGTACGCAATCCCATAAACCAAAAACTCTTATAGACCGTGTAGACTTCGGCCCGACATATAAACTATGGGCCGATTTATTTATTAATCAGAGATATGCTGAAAATACATGTCTCTCATCCGTTTTTTCAAAGGTAACAACGCGATACCGGTCACTGTCTCCTTTTTCTTTCTCTTGTTCGGAGGAGCGCTCGTGGCGCGGAAAATATTGCCGCCTGATCAGGCATCGTAGAATTGCTTCACATCCGTTCCCAAAGGATTATTCGAGGAATCCGCTGCACGTGATAAACAGTAGGACGTTCTTATTCTCCTGCGAAATTTCGGCGGAAACCGCCGTTTTTTCTTCAGAGCAAATCCATCCGGAGTCTTCAGGGGCGAGCTGTTTTTTGGGCATGCGGGTTAGCTACCTCTGCACGCTCATTTCCGATCAAGAACGGCACAAGCACCGCAATCGCGGCGAGCAAGAGCCGGAGATACTGCTTCCCGAAGCGCTTCATATTATTTCATGGCAACACGTTGTTGGTTGTCGAACAGAATATTGTCCACACTGACGCAAGTGGGAAGTACTTATTGCGGATATCCCCATAATTTTTGGCTCTCGCGGGTGCGTAGTGCGATATACTATAGGCAAGTCGCCTGAACGCACATGCCTACTGTTGATGAGCATCTTATATTTGACGGGAAGCGCTATTCGTCATCGACGGCAGCGGCTCGGAAAGCGGGGCTCACCAACGATTACATTGCCCGCCTCTCTCGGCAGGGGAAGGTCCGGGGCAAGGTGATCGGAAAGACCTGGTACGTAGAGGAAGACTCTCTCTTTTCTTTCTTGGTTGAAGCGAATAAGCGCAAAGCAAAGCGCAAGCACGAGCTCCGGGCGGAGCGCCGGGAGGAGTAT
>Ga0209542_10008050_pt1 | contig 19829 bp, 22 predicted proteins | sample RifCSPhighO2_01_FD_184028 | JGI IMG/M metagenome (GOLD analysis project Ga0209542, IMG submission 184028) | Soil microbial communities from Rifle, Colorado - Rifle CSP2_plank highO2_0.1 (SPAdes) (version 2) | ecosystem: Environmental > Terrestrial > Deep subsurface > Rock core/Sediment ...
CAAAAGCGTCCCCAGTTCGGATTGGAGGCTGCAACTTGCCTCCATGAAGCCGGAATTGCTAGTAATCGCAGATCAGAATGCTGCGGTGAATACGTTCTCAAATTTTGCACTCACTGCCCGTCAATCCAAGGGAGCCGGTAATACCTGAAGATCCGTATTTTTATATGGAGCTACGGTAGGATCGGTAACAAGGGATAAGTCGTTAGGGTAACCTACCTCTTGCGACCCATGAGAGCAATCTTATGGAAAAACCCGACTGTATCGGTGAAGCCTAAATCCTAATTTTGTGATAAAATTGGGATATGGTAATACCGAGGGAAGCTGGGAGAATCACATATTCAACCGAAATAAGAAATCTTAAGAAAAGATTATTTCTTAACGACCGCCAAAAATCGATAGTTATCGGGAGCATCTTAGGAGACGGTAATCTTTCCCCAAACTGGTCCAGTACTAACTACAGATTAAGTATTGGACAATCAGAAAAACAGAAAGATTATCTAATGTGGAAATACGAACTATTAAAAGATTGGATTTTATCAAAACCAAGATATTACGAGAGAACTCGATCACTATCTTTTAGAACCATAAGCCACCAACTATTGACCGATCTTTATAGAAAGTTCTACAAAGATAGCAAGAAAATAGTTCCGAAAGATATCAAAGACCTACTTACTCCCGAAAGTATCGCGGTTTGGTATATGGACGATGGTAATATAAGAAGAAACAATGGAAGGGTCTATGGCTATTATCTAAATACCCAATCTTTTTCTAGAGAAGAAAACGAATACTTAAGCCAAGTATTTCAAGATAAGTACGATATAAAATCTTTGGTCATAAGAAATAAAAATAACCACAGATTATATATCGGAGTTGATAGAAGTAAATTTAGGGAAGTTGTTAAAGATTTCATAATTCCATCAATGCAATATAAACTCGGATGAATATGTGATTCTCCTTAGCCCCGTAGAGACTACACGTCGGCGCCTCTGTAAAAGAGGATGAAGATATAGTCCATGCCGTTAGAAATACACGGAATAACCATGAACAAGGCAACCGTAGCGGAAGCTGCGGTTGGATCACCTCCTTTCTATCTTGTCGAAGACAAGATCGCGGAATTACGCAGACTGAACGCAGAAGTACGCGGACAAAATAAACATTGTCTGCGTCTGTCTGCGTAAGGTCAGCGTTGGTCAGCGATCTCGCCTTCGGCGAGATATCGAAGGGATTAGAAGTACGAGGCGAAAGGTGGGGAATTGGAGTTTAAATATTTCAATATTTAAATATCGTCCTTTTTCACATCGTCCCTCTAGTCTTCGTAAAGATGTCGATATGGTTCGAGGGGAAACCTCACCATGGCTGGCCCGAAGCCTAAATCGGGCCCCGAAGTAGAAAATCAAGCAGCTTCGCTGAAAGAAAACTTGATTTACACTACGGGGCAGGGTTCTTAATTGAATCTTGGTTCAATGGTACTTGAACAGAAATTGTACTTACACTGGTTGACTATATTAAGTTGAGAACCCGGCACTTTCTTTTCGTTAGAAAGTGCCGAGTTTTGTTTTGACGTTAATATCAAAAAATTGTAATATACCCGCATTGTTTTTTAAAAATTGAGGCATCAAAATGTGTGCAGTGGTCGGAGCAATCAACGTGCCAAATGCCTATAATACAATTGTACCCATGCTACACGCCCTTCAGTATAGAGGAGAAAACGGCTCTGGACTTGCTCTTGCAAGTTATGACAGCCAATTTTTATATGAACGAACCGAAAACACGGTACCGGATCTTGTGATAAAAATGACCAGTTCCGGTTTCAAGCCAAGCGATAATAAATACTACTGTGGGCTCGGTCATAATCGCTATGGGACATTTGGCGACGCAAAATTACTTAACAATGCACAGCCGTTTAAATTTGAGATGCCCTGGGGATGGTTGTTTCTTTCACACAACGGTGATTCTCCTTTTGCGGTTGAAGATAGAAAGACCCTTATGGAGCAGGAAGTTGCTTTATCTACTACTTCTGATTCGGAGATAATTTTGCAACAAATGGGCCTTGCCAAGACATGTGATCTTTTAACGGCATTAAGACACGGATTGAGATCATATCGAGGTACTTATGCTCTTTGTATGCTTACGGTGTATAAGGGTGAGGTTTTGCTGATAGCAGCGCGTGATCCATTCGGCAACAGGCCACTGGTATTGGGCAGGTTAGGAGGCGGTTATGTGGTTGCTTCCGAGAACTCTGCTTTTGAGGTTGTAAATGCTGTTAAGGAAAGAGATGTTGAACCCGGAGAAATAGTAATAATTTCCCAACACTCGGTTGAATCTTGTCGGATTAATGCGGATGCAATATCAGAGCCGTTATTCCAGTGTATATATGAACATGGTTATTTTAGTTTACCAACCTCTGAAGTTTTTGGCATTCCGGTTGTTGAGTTCAGAAAAGAACTTGGCCGGCGTCTGGCAAATCACTATGGCGGCTTGGTAAAACCGAATGACATTGTAACTTACGTGCCCGATTCTTCTGAAGCGTTTGCTGATGGTTTTTGTGAAGCGCTTGGCCACAAATTAACTAAAATCCTATTGCGTCGTCATTCATCGGGAAGGAGTTTTACAAAAGAAAGCCAGGTGGTTATAGATGAAACGTTGAATGTAAAATTTAGTTTCTACCGGTCGGTTATAGAGAAAATTCTTGAAGAAAATCCGGATGCGCGATTTTGGATCGTTGAGGACTCTGTCGTAAGAGGCAGTACGATCCGTAAAATTATAAGAGTATTAAGAGGCTTTGGGGTTAAATTCGTCGGGGTTTTGTCTGGTATGCCGCCCCTGATCGGTGATTGCGGCAAAGGAATTAACATGAGAGGTATGACGGGAAAGTTAATTGCCGCGAAGCACATAATTAAAGGATCCGAAGTCGACTGCAGGTCAGTTGCCGCTGAAGCCGAAGCAAATTTTATAGGTTATCAGTCGTTGGCCGAGTTGTATTTAGTGGTAAAAAGTTTTAGCGAAGACCCAAAACATTTCTGCTATGGTTGTTTTGACGGCACAGAACCAGTTTTTGGGAAATGGTAAAACTCACGGAATTTAGAGTTTAAATCTAAAGCGGCCCGTAAGCCGCCTTTTAAATTACTTAATTTGATATGTGATCGTGACATTAACAACAATCTCATTTTCTCCGACTGGGATGTCTGGGCCACTGCTCATTCCACCTCGGCTGTCAAGAGCTTCAGCTTTGAAGTAAACCGGATAGTACCCTCCTTCGCTGTAGTTCACAATTTTACCGAGACGTATGTCTAATTGTTTTTTAAGTTTATCAGCTTTTTCTTTGGCGTCTTTTATCGCCAGTTCACGGGCTTGTTCTTTTAATTCTTCCTCGTTGTCAACTTGAAATCCAAGATGATTAACTTGATTTGCACCGGCAGTGACTAATCCGTCAAGGATTGTGCTGATTTTTTCAAGATCGCGAACTTTTACTTCAAATGACTGACTGACCTGATAGCCGGTTATTTTAGGATTTGACGGGTAATACTCTGTGTAGGCTATGGATTCGGCTCCAAGGGGTATGGGGTCGGCCTGCCTGCCGGTAGGCAGGGGATAACTGTATTGCGGATAGATATTATAGCCAGTAGTTTTAATGTCCTTGTCTTCTATATTTTGATTTTTAAGAAACTCAACAACCTTCTTTGATTTTTCAGAATTTTGATTTTGCACTTCTTTTGAAGTCGTTGCTTCTGTTACGATTGAAAAACTGATCGCGGCAATATCCGGCACGGCAAAAATTTTGCCCTCGCCAGAAAATGAGATTGTGTTTGTTGTAACGGCTGTATCAGAAATCCGATTCATTGTTACAAGCAGGAATAAAGAAAGTACGATTAATGCTGCTGTCCCCGACCAAATTAAGTATTTGTAATTGTTATTCATAGTATCTATATTATACTTGTTTCAATGAAAAAAGAAATATGCCTAGTTTTGGATAACATCCGAAGCCGGGAAAATGTGGGCTCGATTTTTCGTACTGCTGATGGGGCAGGAGTTAAGAAAATTTATTTGTGTGGAATAACTCCAACCCCACAGGTTGGAAATCCTAAATTCGAAATCCTAAATCCTAAACAAATTCAAAATTCAAAATTCCAAATTCAAAACCAAGACAAAATTACGAAGACGGCTTTGGGGGCGGACCCCGTAGTAGAAAATCAAGCAGCTTCGCTGAAAGAAAACCTGATTTACACTACGGGACAGGGAAGTGATAAGATATCTAAAACAGCGCTAGGCGCTGAAAACTATGTGCCGTGGGAATACCAATCGCAAACATATAGATGTTTACTCAAAATCAAAAATCAAAGTTCAAAAATTAAAATTTTAGGATTAGAACAAACGAAAAACTCGAAAAATATTTTTGGAGGTTCGACCTCTAATTTATTGAGGTCGAACCTCAATAAAAAAATTGCCCTTGTGGTGGGCAATGAAGTGAAGGGGATTAGTCCCAAAATTTTAAAGTATTGCGATGAAGTGGTGCATATCCCGATGTATGGCCGGAAGGAGAGTTTGAACGTGGCGGTGGCAGTTGGGATTGCAGTATATCAGATTAGGGCTTCTTGGCGGTCAGATTAATTTTTATTTTTTTCTGGGCGGAGGGCCAAAGTCTCTATAAGTATCTTTAAACGAATCATACAATGGCTGGTCACCATCATCAGAGCGGTTTTTCTTGTTTGTCATGTAACTCTTATTCCTGTTGGTAAAGTGACTGTTTATGAAATTACCACATAAAACCCTAGAACGCAAGCTGTTTGCTAGCGGCTATTCGCTAATTTTTGCCGTGGACGAGGTTGGGATGGGATGCCTAGCCGGGCCGGTGGTGGTTTGCGCGGTCGGGTTTAGGAAGAAGTTTTTTAATCGTAAACACAAGGAATACAACCGGCTACGCGACTCTAAGCTATTAGCGGCCAACCAGCGCGAGGAATACGCAAACAAGCTTATGGCCGATAAAGACATTCAGTTTCAAGTTGCTTATGCGCATCCAAAAACCGTCGATAAATTAAATGTGTATAACGCGGCGCGGTTGACGATGAAACGAGCAATTCAGAAATTGCTCACAAACTCTAAATTCCAAACTCTTCTTCGACAAGCTCAGGATGGTGAGCATAGTCGAACCATAAACTCTAAACAAATTCAAAATTCAAAACCCAAAATTCAAAACAAAACTATCGTTCTGGTGGATGGAAAGACTTTCATAAAAGGTCTAAACATAGGACAAATGCCCGTGGTTAAAGGCGATCGTAAGATTTTCGCCATTGCCTGTGCTTCAATAATTGCCAAAGTTCATCGTGACAAGATGATGGCTCGTTATGCCAAAAAATACCTCGGTTATGGCTTTGAAAAACACAAAGGATATGGAACAAAATATCATCAAGCCCAACTAGTTACTCTTGGTCCCTGTGAAATACACAGGAAGTCGTTCCGGTTGATATATTGACATAATTTTGTTTTAAAGTACCCTTTTAACTACTGTCGATCAAGGTACTTAAAGAGGGAAAAGATGAGGTTAACTAATCTGGTTCTTTTAATTTTAATTTTAATTTCCATACTTTTTGTGGCTTGTAACCCAAAAACGGGTGTTACTGAAAATGTTAACGCAGTGACGGCGGAACAATATAAGGAATTTGACTTTACTAAGAAAGAAGCAGAAGAAAAGTTTGAGAGAGAACATACGTTTAGATACTCGGGTTACGTCAGGCAGATTCAATATGGTTCATCCAGATTTTCTCCATCTCTTTCTGAAGAAATAAAATCACATGACAATACCTTCGTTGGATTTGAGTTTGACGACGGTTCTGTCGCCAGATTCATACTTTCGGGTGTTGAGCCAAGATTGTGGATAGGCGCGCACGTTGAGATAAAAATTCAGCAGCTTTATCTGATAGTATACGCTGGTACTAGTGTTTCATTCGTTGGGAGGAAAGATCTTAACACTGACGAGCCGGTGTATCAGTTGTTGGAAGTTAGAAATCTTAACTAAACAGTTTTCAGCCCTCAGTGGGCTTTTTTGTTTACAACTATTTTGATACACTTTAAGCATGGTGGAACAGGATATACAAAAAATTACAGATACTATCATAGAGAAATTTAAGCCGGAAAGGATTATGCTTTTTGGTTCACGCGCGTGGGGGTCGCCCAACAAAGACAGCGATATCGATCTTTTTATTGTAAAAGATGACCGAAAAAAAAATACCAGAGAAATGGCTATTGATCTTGAACGTATTTTAAGCGATCGGGATATTCCTCTGGATATCTTGGTTTATAAGCCGGAACAGATAACTAAACGTTTAGCGGTGAACGATCAGTTTATAGCTAAAATCTGGCGAGACGGCAAAATTCTCTATGAACGGCAGTAGAAAAAATGTTAGTTTAGAGTGGCAAGGGAAGGCAAGCGAGGACTTGCTTTCCCTCGAAGCATTATTAAAACATCGAGAAGGGTCTCCTTCAACAGGTTGCTTTTTAGCGCAACAAGCGATTGAGAAGTTATTGAAGTCGGTTTTGGTTTTTCACGGAGTCGAATTGGAAAAAATTCACGATCTCGTTGTGTTGCTCAATAGGATTAAAAATTACGAACCTGAAGTGACGCAGTTTTATGAGGATATCGCGATTTTGACTCGTTATTATATTGAAACTCGATATCCGGGAGATTATCTGGAATTTTCTTGGGAAGAATGTGAGAGGGCCTACGAAGTGGCGGATAAAATAAGAAAATATGTAGAGCGGGTGACGTCAATAACTAACAAGTGACAGTAAGCTGTCGTTTTAAATGTAAAAAACAAAAATTAAAGGCTTAATTTAGAAGAGACCCTCGTCGTGAAAGGGGATCGAAAAATATTTGCTATTGCCTACGCTTCGGTAATTGCCAAGGTTTATCGTGATAAGATGACGGCTCGATATGCCAAGAAATATCCCGGATATGGATTTGAAAAGCACAAGGGATATGGGATGAAATATCACCAAGCCCAACTTGTGTCTTTGGGTCCATGCGAAATACACAGGAAGTCCTTTGCCCCTGTCAGGGAGTTGTTATAGAATGTATATATGAGAAGAATATATTGGATCTTATTTGCCGAGGCTTTTTTGATAGGTGTTGTTCTGCCCGTTTTGGAATCTTTCTTTTATTCCTTGGGTGAATCTTCAGCAGATACAATGTATGAATTTAGGCGTGGGCCAGGATATGCTTTTCTGGCGTTTGCCCTATATTTTTCTATAGGATTTATTAACGCAGGGTTTTTTAAAGGAAATAGACTTAAAGATTATATAAAATCTACCGTCTTAATAGTTGTAGTATTGGTTTTATCATCATTGCTTTTATTTTTGTACGGTTTAATTTTCGCATTTAAAACCTGGTCGATAGAAGTCCTCGTCTGGCTACTATTTTCTCAACTAGTTTTTCCCCTTATTTTGTTATTTAGAAATACTGCTTATTTTTTGGGTTTCGCCGGTCTTCTAGTTGGAGGCGCTGTTAAATTTTATCTTAAAAGTAAAACCGACAGTGAACAGGTAATTGCAAATAATTTAAATTTATAATCATGGCAAAAATTGCAATAAATGGTTTTGGTCGTATCGGGCGGGCGTTTTTTAAACTGGCAATAACCAAGCCGGAGTTGGAGGTTGTCGCGATAAACGATTTGGGCGATTTGAATGCAATGGTCTACTTGCTGAAGTACGATTCTGTTTATGGGAGATATGACAAGGAGGTAAAGTTCAAGGAGGAAGACGGGAGAGGATATCTAATTGTGAGTCCTTCTTCGCGTGAAGCTACAAAGGACGCTCAAGAAAAGAAGATTCTTTTCTTGAGCGAAAAAGATACGACAAAACTGCCGTGGAAAGAGTTGGGTGTAGATATTGCCGTTGAAGCAACGGGTGTTTTTGAAAGCTACGAATCGGCCAAGTTCCATCTTGATCAAGGTGCAAAGCGAGTTGTTCTCACTGCTCCAGCAAAAGACGCAGATACCGCTGACGCAAAGACAGTTTTAATGGGCGTGAATGATGACGACCTTAAAACTTGCACCATTTCTTCAAACGGTTCTTGCACTACTAATTCGGCTTCCCCAATACTGCAAATCCTTTCTGAAACTATCGGAGTTAAAAAAGCATTCTTGAATACTACTCATGGCTACACCGCCACTCAAAATTTAGTCGACGGACCGGTTAAAGGCCACGATTTTAGACGAGGCCGGGCCGGAGGAGTGAATATCGTTCCTTCATATACAGGCGCGGCGGTTGCGGTAGGGCGGGCAGTTAAAGCAGTTGAAGGAAAGTTTGAGGGGACCTCAATGCGCGTGCCTGTTATCACGGGCTCTCTTTCTGCGATTACATTTGTTTCTGGAAAACCGACTACGGTTGAGGAAATTAACAAAATACTGCAGGACGCTTCTAAAGAGCCGCGTTGGCAGGAGATATTTAGGGTTACTAAAGATCCAATTGTTTCAAGCGATATTGTTGGTGATCCTTATGCCGCCATTGCCGATCTTTCCTTGACCAAAGTTGTTGACGGTGATTTGTGTTCTGTTTATTCGTGGTATGACAATGAGTATGGATATACTGTTTCGTTGGTTCAGCACGTAGTTAAAGTGGCTCAATTAATGTAAGGACTTGAGCACTTGACTCAACCGTGATTTTTTAATTTCTCATGATAACTAAATTACCGAAATCATTATTTATAACTTTTATTGTTATCTTTTTCCTAGTTTCCATTTTGGTTCTACATAACTACCTTAATAATTATGAGTGCGGGAGCTATTTAAGAGGTTCGAGCGGTAATTTTTTAGAGAGCATATTTTTATTAAGTTGGGCATGTAGTATAAAGCTACCTGGTTTCCTGTATGCTATAGGCGGTTTGTTAAGTCTTACTTTTGGATTTTTGCAATATAACGATGATTTAGCCATTTTCATATACTTTATTAGTCTTTTGATATATGGCGCCATTCTTTATTGGATAATTTCGTTTTTCTATAGATTTTCAAAGCGTCAAATTAGTCGTCTAGAAATTTTCTTATTTACACCCATCTTATTTATTATTGCTTTAATCATGATGTTTTTATTTTTGATTAATTTTACGAATTTTTAGTATTTATATAAATGCCTAATTACATTAGCGAAGCCAAAATTGAAGAACTAGAACTACTTGCTAATAACGCAAGAGAATTGCTTATTGAGATGCTGACCGAGGCCGGTTCCGGCCATACTGCCGGGCCATTGGGAATGGCGGATATTTTTACGGCCATGTATTTTCACGTTCTTAAGCATGACCCCAAAAATCCGATGTGGGAGGAAAGAGATCGTCTCATTCTTTCAAATGGCCATATCTGTCCTATAAGATACGTGACAATGGCAATGGCCGGATATTTCCCGATAGAAGAACTGAAAACGTTGAGAAAATTCGGTACTCGTTTGCAGGGTCACCCGGAGCGTGAACGCTTGCCCGGCGTGGAGACAACTTCTGGCCCGCTAGGTTCCGGGCTTGGCCAAGCGGCAGGATACGCTTATGCGGCGAGAATGGATGTGAATAACCATTCGGCTGACTCAGGGCGATCTTCTGGTCAATTTCGTGTCTATTGCTTTATGTCTGACGGAGAACAGGAAGCGGGAGCGACGTGGGAATCGGCAATGTTCGCTGGCAAGAACAGGTTGAGCAACCTTACGGCGGTTATTGATCGTAACAACATACAAATAGATGGTATGACTGAAAATATTATGCCTCTTGAACCGTTGAGAGTAAAATATGAAGCATTCAATTGGCATGTATTGGAAGTTGACGGGCATAACATCGAGCAGTTTGTTGATGCGGTTGAACAAGCTAAAGCGATATACGAAAAGCCGACGATAATAATTGCTCACACCATTCCCGGAAAAGGAGTTGATTTTATGGAGTTTGATTATTTATGGCATGGCAATCCGCCCGGAACGGTGAAAAATGACCCGGATGCTCCGCCACTGGAACGTCAAGCTGAAGAAGCGTTGAGACAGTTGAGGACGCTAGGAGGAAAGATAAAGTCAGAACACGAATAATTAATGGCTTATAGGCTATGGCTTATGGACTATAGCGATAATTTGTGGCTCTAGTCTCTAGCCAATTAGCTGTTAGCAACAAGACAGGAGGTGTCGTTATGATGTATCATGGAAATTGTAAGTGCCCGCATCACTTGGTTGCAAAAGTTATGATGTTGCTGGTTTGGGTTGCCGGTGTTGTGTTTTTCTGGGCAGGATTAAAAGGAGTAGCGGTCTGGGGATATGAACCACTGTTCTACGCATGGGCAGTAGTCGTTTTGAGTTTAATGGCATTCGGTATGAAATATTGCGAATGTTGCGGGATACCCGCCAGAGTCGGGTTTGCCTCTAGTGGAGGTGAAAAAATGTGCAGTCACGAAGAAGGATGTAAGTGCGGAGATTGTGACAGATGCCACTAATTAAACCCTAAACTCTAATATCTAAATCTTAGACAAATTCAAATGACCCAAATTCTAAGACCCAAACCGTTTAGATATTTGGATTTTAAATTTTGATATTATTTAGGATTTAGGATTTAGCGCTTAGGATTTTATTATCTATGTTAAACAAAAATGTCCTGATTTTCTTCACGCAAAGCGTGACTAGAAAATCGAGAATCCTCGATTTGCCAACTTCGACAAGAGTCGGAGGGCAAATCGGGACACAACTTATATGACAAACAAAAGTTCATATTTAATTCCCGACCTATCCAAACCCGAAATGGTTCCGACTCGCGACGGCTACGGTAAGGGTGTAGTTGAAGCCGGAAAAAAAGACAAGAGAATTGTCGTGCTTTGCGCGGACCTAACCGAGTCAACCCGGTCGCATTGGTTTGCGGAAAAGTTTCCCGAGAGATTTATTGAAATTGGCGTGGCCGAGCAGAATCTGGCTTTAATTGCTTCCGGTATGGCTAACTATGGAAAAATACCTTTTATCTCTTCTTATGCGGTTTTCTCACCGGGAAGAAACAACGAGCAGATAAGGACCAACATTTCTCTGAACAATGTTCCGGTAAAAATAGTCGGGGCTCATGCCGGGATTTCAGTGGGTCCGGACGGAGCGACTCACCAAGCGCTTGAAGATATTGCCTTGATGCGAGTACAGCCAAATATGACAGTTGTGGTGCCGTGCGATGTGGTTGAAGCGCAGAAAGCGACTGTTGCGATAGCGTCCAACGGCAAGCCGTCGTATTTAAGGATAGGCAGAGAAAAGTCGCCAGTTTTTACTACCAGTGCAACACCATTTGAAATCGGCAAGGCAGCCTGTTTTTGGAAACCAGCTGGAGAAATAAAACCGGACGTAGCGATAATCGGATGCGGAATGCTTCTGTATAACGCTCTTGTCGCTGCGGAAGAGCTATCGAAAGAAGGAATTGAAAGTTGTGTAATAAATAGCCACACCATCAAACCGATTGATGAAGAAATGATTATTCGTGCGGCAAAAGAAGCCGGCGCGGTTGTTACCGTAGAAGAGCATCAAGTTAGCGGAGGTTTAGGTTCGGCTGTTGCCGAGGTCTTGTCGCGAAATTATCCCGCACCGCAGGAATATATCGGCGTTCAAGACAAGTTCGGCGAATCGGGAACGGCCGAGGAACTTATCAAACATTTTGGTATGGATATCGAGAGTATAAAGAACGCTGTGAGGAAAGTGATCACTAGGAAAAGATAAAGCTCGCAACACTTGTCGCAATTTTGTCACTTGACGAGACAAGAAAATTTAAAGATAGCGAGACCAAGCCGTTTAAAAAGGCTTACGGAGACCAATAAGCACGGTTCCCGCCTTATGGCGGGGTTATTGGATCTCTTTTACTCCCAATTATTGGGAGCAGCTCTGATTGACAAAATATAAATGATGTAGTATGATTGTGGTGCAGTCTAGTCAGCTGCAACTTCTGGGGATTTGCCACCCCAGAAGATCTTGTGCCAAGGCAGTCAACATCAACAAGCACAGGAAGGAGTGCGGCAATGGTAAAGGTCCTCAGTAATATCGTTCGGCGCTTCCAGGAGGTAATCGATTACTACTGGAAGCAAATCACCACCAACATGCCCCTGCGCATGAGGGTGGGTCGGTTCGGAATTTGGCTTGTCAAAGTCGGACGAGCCCTCCAGGTTCGTTATGCGAACTGGAACAGTGAGTTCCGGTTGGAGCATAAGTTGATACCTATTGTGAACTTCGGTATCTTTCACGTATCTGATATTGTCACTGATAAAGAAGTCCTTTCTTTTTTTAGCCGTAATTCACAACCAAGTTTTAGAACACCGCTAGTTGACGCTCTTTTCGAAATCAGGGGTGTGGCCAGGGTTACGTTAAAGCCATATAGAATTGAAATTGAAAAAGCATCTGTCTTCACGTGGCAGGAACTTCTGCCTGACATCGAGAGAGTTATTCTGGAACATCTTACAGCCTAAGTATTTTTCAAACTGTACTTTGCCGATTGAAAGATTAAACTGGCAGTCGCCAAACTTGATTTGGCGATTTTGTTTTATTAAAAAAGCGGAGCCATCAATAATTTTTAAATGTTCGAACTCCTTTAGCACAAATTCAAGATAATTTAGAAATTGTTAAGGCAAGCAAAGATTAGACAAATTTATCATATGATAAATTTGTCTAATCTCCCATAAAATTTAGCCGGAAAACCCGGCACTTTTTTGAATTCTGTAGAAAGTGCCGGGGCAAACGGATGCTAAATTTTTGTCTGAACAATGAGGAGTTATCGCTGGATTTGTTAATAGAGCGAGAGGTTAAAAATTTATCTGATAGCTTTGCTTTTAAACTTCTTTCTCTGCTTCTGCTACTATTTGTTTGAGTTTTACCAGATCGGTTGCCAGGAGAGTATGGATTTCTGGGTCTTTAGCTGCTGTTTCAGGATGATAAGTAGGAACTAAAGTATAACTGCCGAAGTTAAATGTCCTGCCGTGGACGTTGCTCAAAGGTTGTCTTAAACCAATCCCGTTCAAAGCAATATCGCCGAGCGTGACCACCACTTTCGGTCCGACCGTTTTTATCTCTTCTTTCAGGAACGGGACATATGATTTTATCTCTTTCGGCGTAGGTTTTTTGTCTTGAGGATGATATTTAATAACATTAGTAAAATATGCTTTTCTATTATCTATGCCGGCGGAACGAAGAAGTTTATTAAGCAATCTGCTGTTATTACCGGCTATAGGTTTGCCTTCTTTTGCGCCGTCTAGTCCGGGATGGTCGGTTACGAAAACAATTTTTGAGCCGATAGCGCCCCTTCCGAAAATTAGTTTTCTGTTTGAGAACTTTTTCTTCAGGGCTGTATGCACATGTTTTAGATCCTGAATATCAGTCATGGTTATACCTTACCATATTGTATAATTTTTGACAAGGTTTTAGATATGTGGTAAGTATACCTTAAACTTGTTCCTTAAGAGGTCGATCAGTGACTAAAGGCGCAGAATTTATCCTACCAAGCGACCAACTGCCGGATATATTTACGGTCAGCGATTTAAGCGAAGAACAGCGAATGATAGGGAAAACAATCCGCGAGTTTATGGATAGGGAGGTGCTGACAGATGAAGCAATCGGCCGCATAGAGGCAAAAGATTTTAGCTTTTCTGTCCAAATAATCCGAAAGCTAGCCAAGTTGGGCCTGCTTGGAGTCGAGATTCCAGAGCAGTATGGCGGATTGGACTTGGGCAAGGTTACCGGAACTGTCATAGCTGAAAATATTGCCAGACAAGGATCTCTTGCCTGCACCTTTTTGGCTCATACTGGAATCGCCACTTATCCCATTCTTCTGTTCGGCAGCAAGAAACAGAAACAAAGATATTTGCCTCGGCTGGTCGAGGCGGAGATATTAGGCGCCTATGCTCTTACGGAAGCAGGAGCCGGTTCTGATGCGGCTGCCATTAAAACAAAGGCCGTACCAACCGAGGAAGGGGAACATTTTATGCTTAACGGCGAGAAAATCTTCATTACCAACGGCGGTTTTGCGGACGTGTTTGTGGTATTCGCCAAGATCAACGGCGACGATAACTTGCACAGCGCATTTATAGTCGAAAAGACATATCCGGGTGTTGTTATTGGCAAAGAAGAGCACAAAATGGGCATAGTCGGGTCGTCAACCGTTTCAGTTGCGCTTACCGATGTCAAAGTACCGGCGGAAAACCTGCTTGGCCAACCCGGCTCCGGTCTCAAGATTGCTCTTAATGTCCTGAATCTAGGCAGATTCAAACTTGCTGCCGCGAGTTTGGGCGGGGCACGATCTTGCCTTGAGAGCGCCATTTTCCATACTCAGCAAAGAAAGCAATTTGGCAAGTTTCTCATCCAGTTCTTGATGATCAAAGAGAAGCTGGCCATGATGGCGGCGTACATTTATGCCATGGAAGCGGCCGTTTACAGAACTGCCGGTTTGCTTGAGGAATCCCTCGGCGGCATTGATGCTGAGGATCAAGGAGCGGTTTTGAAAGCCATCGGAGAGTTTGCGATAGAATGTTCGGCGATCAAAGTATTTTGTAGCGATGTTCTAGACATGGTAATTGCCGATGAAAACGTTCAAGTTCACGGCGGATCCGGCTATATTATCGAGTCCAACGCGCGGTGCGCGGCCGCTTGTTTGTTAAACGCGAGAATCAACCGTCTTTTCGAAGGCACCAACGAGGTAAATAAGCAGCTAATGTTCGACCGACTGATGAGGAAGGTCCTAAAGGGCGAACTTCCATTATTGATGGAAGCAATCCAGAAAGCCCAGTCTGACGCGATGGCCATGCTGTCCGAACCGGAAACGGATACGGTGAAGAAGCTCCAGCGGTCCCTCAACGGTTTGAAGAGCGCAGTGCTTCTGACAGGCGGCGTTTTTATAAAAAATTGTTTTCCTGCCAACCTGACTCCGGAAGAACTGAAACATCGGGCGTTTGACCACCAGATCGCAATTGACTATATGAGCCGGTGCTTGATCGGAATTTACATTTTAGAGAGTGCTCTGGCGGCTTTGGATAAAAATCGAAATGACCGCGACGAACAGAAGGTCAGATGGCTGTTTCACCAAATATTGAGCGATACCGAAAGATTCCCGAAAGAAATCATAGTGATGTGCAGTGGCGGAGACGAAGCCAGAACCGTCCTGAGAATGATCGGCCGCCTGATCAAATTTGATCTCGAAAACAAAGAAGAACTGGCTGACCAAATCGTGAGCCAGTTGGCTTAAAAGGGTTATAAAACCCTTTTTCATTTGGTGGATTGTTGATAAAAGTTTATTGAATTACTGCTTAACTTATAGTACGATATAATATAAGTGCGGTAGTTCGAAATTAATATATGCACAAAGAATTAAAAGCAAAAGCAATAAAACTACGCATTGAAAATAATCTCAGCTATAGTGCCATATTGGCTAAAGTTCCAGTTGTAAAAAGTACGCTTAGCGATTGGCTTAAACATTTTCCCTTAAGCAAAGAAAAAATTCTGGAGCTTAGAAAAGAAGGCTGGAAAAAGGGAGAGGTGAGCAGAGAGAAGTTTAGGGAGACCATGTGTAACAAGCGTAATGAGAGAATGAAAAAAATTTACAATATTTGTACTGCAAAAATGTCAAAGATACCCAGAGATGCATTTTTTGTGGCTGGCTTGATGCTCTATCTTGGGGAGGGCAGTAAAACAAATTATTCGAAGATAGCATTAGCCAACACCGATCCAAGAATAGTCGCCTTTTTTACAAAATGGCTAAATGAATTTTTGAATATACCGAAAAAAGATTAAAAGCCCAGCTTCACCTTTACCCCAATATGGATGTTGAAAAAGAAACAGAATTTTGGAAAAATATATTGGGCTTCGAAGACGATCAATTCTACAAACCCTATATCTCTAAAATTTTAAGAAGCAGTTTTACTTACAAAGAGTCGTTTCGTCATGGAACCTGCTCTGTTTACTTTGGGAGTGTTGAGAAAAAATCAGAGTTAATGGCTAGTATCCAAGCATTCATGGACCTATATTTGAATGGAAATATTTAGTAGTAGCGCGCGTAGCTCAATGGCAGAGCATTCGTCTGATAAGCGAAAGGTTGTAGGTCCGATTCCTACCGCGCGCACCAGAATTTGACTTTCGGGAATTTGCCCGACGAGATTGGCCGCACTTCGCGTGGCTGAATAGGGAAACACTGGCTCGCCGCGCACGGCGCGGCTCGCCAAGCGCAGGTTCGCAGAGTTGTACAATCCACCTTAGAAAAATGTATTTAGGTCTATGAAAAAAATAACACAAAAAGAATTCGATAAGTTTGTAATTCCCAGATTATATTTTGAAGGTTTTTCAAAAACAGAGCGGGAAGTAGTAAGGTCAGTTTTCTTTTCTGATCTGGAAGATGTGGAATCGGGGGAGAGAAGCACACTATTTAATACTGCCGTACCGGGGATAAGCGAGGACGAGCTCAAAAAGAGATTTAATGGGTTGAGAAATCCAAGCTCTCCTCTTTCTAAAGGATTGAAGTTGCCTCTGTATAAATATCCTGACAAATTAAATAAACTAGAAGAGATTATGAACAAGGCGTTAGAAGGCAATAAAGAACCCTGGTTTTAACTTATCAGAATAATTTCACATAAAAAAACCCGTTGCTGCTTGGCCGAACGGGCTTTTTTAACGGCTAATGTTGGTGTCAGATGTCAAACTATGTTTCAAATGATGAACCGCATCCGCAGGTGCTTTTGGCGTTTGGGTTTTTGATTATGAATCCAGCGCCAATTAGGGCGTTAACGAAATCAAGAGTTGCTCCTTGCAAATATCTGACACTGATCGGATCAATATAAATTCTTATTCCGCTTGATTGAAATGTTGAATCATTTTCTTTGGGTTCATCTTCAATTTGCATACCATACTGAAATCCAGAACATCCGCCGCCCTGCACAAAAATTCTTAAACCAACCGTTTCAGGATTATGATTTTTGCCATCCTCGTCTTTCTCGGCCATTAGTTTCTTAAGTTCTTCTGCTGCAGAGCTTGTCATGATAATCATGATTAGCCTTTAAGATTTTATAGAACTATGATAAAATATAGCACAACAAGTATTAAATATCAAGCATTAGGTATTATTTTAGGTTTGGGCCGTTAGCTCAGTTGGTAGAGCGCCTCATTTGCACTGAGGAGGTCAGGAGTTCGAGTCTCCTACGGTCCACCATAAGATACTTTCAGAATTTTTTGAGCCGGACGGAAGCATTGCCTCGCGGCTTCGCCGCTCGGCTAGGTCGCTTTGCGCCGTGCGCAAAGCGGCAAAATCCCACGGCTCGGCAAACGAAACAGAAACGGATTTGTCCAAAAGCATGGGGTTCGTTCCAATCTTTTGGACAAATGCCTTAATGTCCTCAAAATTGTCGCCTTGCGACAATTTTTTGGCTTTGCCTTACAGAATATCAAGCATTCACAAATGTGTCTAAATTTTGGGGTACCTGTCAAAAAGGCGTTTTCAAGAAATCTCGATTCCTTGGATCGCATTGATAAGGTCATACAAAAAGAAGTCCAAAACGCAATAACGAATGCAGAAGATAGGGCTAAAAATCTAGTGCATACATAATTTAGCGGCGACTTGCCGACTATTGACTTTTATTGCGTAATATGCTAAGCTGATTGGCAATAAGCTAATCGGCTTATTTTGTACACCACAACAGAAGAAAGGAGTGAGACATGGGACTAGGCTTGACCTTACTACCCCTGCGGGGACCGCAACAGATGGGCGACGTGTCGGTTCTCTGCCATGATCGCTTGAGCTTCGACCAGGACTATGAGATTTTCGGTCAGCTCTCGGACGTCGGCGAAGGTAACAAGCCGACGATCAAGGCGAACCCGATCCCACCGCAGATGTGGGTCGAGACGTACGAGGATGAAGGCATCGAGCGGCATCGCGACGACAAGTACGGCACGGAGTTGACGTTCGTCTACGCCGAACGGCTCAAGAAGCTGAAGGTGTCGGACGATGCGTCGCCCAAGAACAAGGCGATCAAGGCCTTCGTCGAGGCGTTGCCGGACGACACGCCCATCATCCTGCTCTGGCGGTGAGGACAAGATGTCTCACCGCCCACAACACAGGCGCACGACCTTCGGGTACGGCGCCTTTTTTTTCACGAAAAATTTCTATACTAATTTTACTTGTCGCCGCCAAAAAATTTGAAAGCCTAAGCGAGGGCGCGGCGGAAGGAGATCTGCTATGAGGAAAAGTCAAACAATTTTCTGTTGATAAGTATCAGTTGCAAGATTCATTTCTTGGCGGATAAACATATTCAGTTTTGTGTTTCATCATCATCCAAATAATATTAACTAATTGCCTTCTCAAACAAACCAAAGCCTGGGATTTTGTTTTACCTTCTGATATTTTTCTTTTGAAATATTCCTTGGCTGCATTATTGCCGGAACGGGATATTTGGGACAAAGCCATTCTGTGAAATGATTTGTTAAGCCTCCGATTGCCAGATCTGGTCTTTCTCCATTTTATCCTCTTGCCTGACGAACACTCTCTGGGACAGCAACCGGCATATTTAGCCAATGAGCCAGGAGATTTAAAACGATTAATGTCTCCAATTTCTCCAATAAGTTCAGCGGCGATAACCGGACCACAGCCTGAAACAGTGTGAATCTTAAATCCATTTAATTCCATTAAAGCCGTCAGTTCGTCTTCAATTTCTTGAGTTTCTTCTATTAAATCAAGGAGTCGGCGTAAAGATCTTTTAGTTCTCTGTTCAAGAATAGAGTCGATATTTCTGGGTATGCTTCTCACCCAATATCGAAGAGCTTTTTTAGAAAATGGATCTTTGAACTTTGTCCGATAAGAACTATTGTGGATTCTGTGCAAAAGAATATGAAGCTGATTCTTAAGCCGAGTCCTTTCTTTAACCAGCCACTCCCTTTCTATTGATAATTCCCGTATTTGCTTGGCTTTTTTAGTTTCTTCGGTTAAAGTATGCTTAGGTAGCGTGTCAATCTTTTGGATCATGACTTTGGCTACTCCTAACGCATCCAGGGAATCATTTTTCTCTGGATGTGTTGTTTTTTGACGAAGATGATCGACTAAGACTGGGGCTACGGCTGTTACCGGCAGTCCTTCTTCAACCAGGAAGGATGATAACCTTTCTCCCCAGCTATGGATATCTTCCAGTCCAAAGGAAGGAATTAAACCGATACGATTAGCTTCACTTTTTGTTTTTTCGACCAATGAGATGAAATCTTCAGATTCGTTGCTGATTGTCATCTCGAATATCTTTTCTCCGAAAGGAGATAAGGCTACGGCAGTGTGGGTATCTTTATGGACATCGATACCGACATAGAGTACCTGAGAACGATTGATTATTTGCATGTCTCAAATATTTATTAATTTTTATCTGTTATTTTATTCTGCTGTCCGACTAAACAGCAGGCGTGCTTGAGTTGAAATCCCAGTATGCGAGAGTCATATCCCCGAAGGGTGACCAATCCGCTATTTGTTCATTACTCCTGCACAGAGGCGAAGCGAAACAATCCTCCTTGAGTCTTTCCCCAAAAGAATCAGGGCGACAGGGTGTGGGAAAGTAATTTCGCTTCGCTTCTCTACATTCTACTGAAAATTAAAACCCCAGTAGAGAAGAGAGACTTTCTCTCATACTGGGTTGGGGGGAATTCCGCCACGCCCGAGCGTTCCGCCGGAGCGAAGCGGAGGCGGTCAATCAGGGTTCTCCGCAAAATGGGTTCTGACTTTTTCAAACAAACACCACCAGACAGGAAATTGCAAGCAAGGGGCATTCGCCTCGCTTCGCTCGGCGACCAAATCGTAAGGTTTTCTGGGCGAAAAAAGCAGTTGGCGATTCTGCAAAATGCAGTTCGAGCAAATG
>Ga0209542_10008052_pt1 | contig 19826 bp, 24 predicted proteins | sample RifCSPhighO2_01_FD_184028 | JGI IMG/M metagenome (GOLD analysis project Ga0209542, IMG submission 184028) | Soil microbial communities from Rifle, Colorado - Rifle CSP2_plank highO2_0.1 (SPAdes) (version 2) | ecosystem: Environmental > Terrestrial > Deep subsurface > Rock core/Sediment ...
ATCATCTTGCCCATCACCTTGCCCTTGGCTCTGGGCATCCTGCATTTGATCAGCCAACGCCTGCATTGCCTCGGCGTCGGCCTGCTTTTGCTGCGCCTTCTTCTCGAAGTCGTCAGCTTCGGCTTGCGCCTCGCTCAACTCCTCGAGCTTGTCAGCGTCCTCGGCCGAAACGAGGCCAAGAATGGTCCGACCCGCTTCCACAGTGCCAGCCATTGACAGGACGCGGTCGCCACAGGTTTTGGCGTGGAGCTCTTGGAAGGCGGCGGTATCCACCACCCCCTCGAGCATTCCGCGCCAATAGTGGCGGACAGGCGCGACGCAGTCTGACGACTTAACCTGCGGCTCGTCAGACCACAGACAGTTGTACGTATCACCGAGAGCTGCCGCAACACCCGGTAACACCTTCGCCCCCATCTGTTCCAACTCCCAGATTGCGGGGGTCTCCTCCCGCGACCGACAGTACCTGAAAGCGGTAAACAAATCCGCCTCCGATACCATCACTGGAAGTAGCTCCTTCGGGGCGAGCGGAGGAGCCACTTTTTTCTCATTGCTCATTCGACTCCTCCTTTTCTCCCTACAATTTCCCAGCGAAGCGCAGGGAGATGCGCTCTGCCAGATCTCTAGTCTCGGCGAGCACGGCCTTCACCGCCTCGGTGTCCTCGCCCGCCTGACTGGCGAGCTCATCAAGCGCCGTCACGCACTCACGAACTTCCTTGAGTGCGTCCACGGCCTTTTCCGAACGGCTGGCCATATACTCTGTGACCAAGCCGCCCGGCGCCATCAAGGCGTCAAACAACTCGCGCGCCTCGCTTGCCGGCGTCCTCACGAACGGCGCCAGCATCGCTTTGACCGCTCCAATCTGCTCGGGCGTATCCCAAAGCAGAAATTCAAGAACGTTCAGGTCTTGCTTCGTCACCGTGGTCCGTCCGTGGAGCAACGCCTCGGCCTGCAGCACATCGAAGATGCGCCCAAACCGACGATCATCGTCCCACAGCCACTGGAATGACGCGGCGTCCTGGTTCAAGAGCTGCTGGTAGATCTCAAGCACCTGCTCAATGACCTCCTCCGGCACCTCCACGAACGGCCGCGCCTGCCGCAGCGCCTCCACCTCGGCGAGCGTGAGCTTGGCTGATTGATCGGCCTCACCCTTCACCCGAGCGCGGTCACGCGTCCGGCGAGCCGTGACGAGCGCCTTCTTGCCGGCCGTGTCGAGTGAACCGACTACGGCGCGGATGGTCATACGCGACCACAAGGCGCCGAGTCCGGAGTCCTGCTCGGGTAACTCGTTTGACGCCGCGATAAACGCGAGGAGCGGCGTTTTCGTCTGCTGCCCTTCGTGTCGCACCCCGTCACCCTTGGCGAGATCGAGAACGGTCTGGAGCACTCTTGTCTCCGCCTTCCAAATCTCGTCGGCGAACAGGATGTGTGCCCGAGCCGCCCGTCCAAGTTCGTCTCGCGTGCGAATTGCCTTACCGCCGTTCGCTGTCGGCAACTCTTCTATCGAGGTTGACTCGACGAGGAGCTGCTCGACCGACACGATTGTCGGCATCAGGGCGTCGTAGAAAATCGCCCCCTCGATACGCCGCGCGATGTCCTGCACGGTGCCTGTCTTGTTGATCCCTGGCGAACCCAGGAAAAAAGCCGGTCGGCTGGACACGAGCGACAGGAACGTCGCTCGCAGCATTTCCTCCTTCCCGATATTTCGGGCAAGGAGTTCACTGATCACTGCCTGAACTTTCGGCGCTAATGCGAGCGCCTGCTGCAACATCGTTTCCATTCTCTCCTCCTTTGCGCGTGGCGTCAGGCCGTGCGCGTGGATTGTGGGACGAGCGTCCTCGTCACGTCATCGAACTGTTGTATTCCATGATCCCGTCGGATCACGGCCAACCACCGCGTCGCCTTGGCGATACCGAGTACCTGGAGCTGGTCGAAACCAGCAACCAAAGCTGCTCGCCACGCCAAATTGAACGCCGTGCTTGGTGAACTCTCGCGGGCAATGGTGACGCACTGGACCCGCAACTCCTCGGGAGCGCGCGTCAGCGGTACCGTTGCTCGGAGGGTAACTTCACTGAGTGATCGACTCATTGTCTTTCCTCCTCTCGTGATCACTCGATATCCTCATACTTCACCTCCACGCCGACCACCCGCCGGAACTTGACGAACCGATAGTGACGGCCGCGATAGGTGAAGTCCGCACCGTGTGCAGTTGAAAGTTGCTCCATGTCAGCCCATAAGGGTTTCATCCCCAGCCGACACAAACGATCAATGACCGACAGTGGCGCCACGACTACGACGTCGTCGTAGCCTCCCCGCCGCACGCGCTCGATAATCTCATCGGCACTCGCAAACGGGTTGACGTCCTGACAGACTTCCAGCTCTCCGAACACGCGTTTCAGTTCCACTACCTCTATCGGTAGCGGCGAATGACGGGACAACCACAGTATTTTTTTCACTGTTGTTTTCTCCTTATCCTATGAAATTTTCAAACATCCATCCGCTACCACCACCGGTCCGCCGGGGCGACGTGCGACAGGCCTGCCCTGCGTAGCTTTACGCGGAGTAGGGAGGAGAGAGCCAACCGTCTTACGTTTCCCAAGCGGGCCGCTGGTGATGAGGGGTTATTATCCCTCGTCTGAACTCATTACCATATTATCAGTACCGAGTTCGGAAGAAGGGAACGCGATGCGAAGTGCATACGCTTCGCGTCCCACCAGATACCAGCGCTGTCTGGCCAGCGCCCCGAGTTTGCCCGCTCGAGGTTCGGGTTGACTCCATCCACTACATTCGAGGGTGGATGGAGTCCTCCTCCACCAACGTCTTGCCACAGTGGCACGGCGTTGGCGAAAATAAAAAACCAAACTGGCACCAAGCCCCGTAGCGGAGCTCGATATCGGCCACCGTCAGGAGCTGACTGTGGCCGTTCGCGCAAACGAACTGCTTGGCCATCAAATCACCTCCTTTCGTTTAGCTGTGGGGTTAGTGACCATAAGTCCGCGAGCAACCCCATTACTCGCGGCGGGTCAAGACAGCTACCACCCGGTTACTGCCCGCAGCACATAACGCGCTGCGGACAAGAGAAAACCTCCCGCCAACAGCAACCCCAAGAGCTGCGGGATGGTCAAGTTGCCGGGGTGATATCCTTGCCGGAGGTACCGATCCACCCGCGGCAGAAAAAGCGCAACGGCGGCGAGGTAAAGGAAAAACGCAGCGTGAGCGAGATCCGCCATTACTGCACCTCCTCCTCTCTCGCTACGGCCGCGGGATGGTCGAGCTGCTCGAACGGCACCCACTTTTCTAGGAGAAACTGCCGCTCCTCCTCGGTCGGTGGCACGAGGGGCTGACCGCACCACTTCCAGTGGTCGTCGGCCCAGATCCAATGGACCGTAAACGGCCCATTATCCCACGCCGGTGGCGCGGGATCCGTCGCGATCCCCCACAAGCGGGCCTTCACGTACTCGAGAGGAAGGTGATTAGCCTCGTCCCTCTCGAGCGCCGTGTTATCCATGGATAACACGGCATACCTCCCCACCTTGGGGAGAACGGCGAGATACCCAGCCAGACGATGCTGGGTCCCGTCCAGACGGAGGTAAGCCCCTCCCCCAGCCGGGCTCACAATCCCGACCGCAAGATCAAGCGGCCGGTACCGCTCCGGGAGAGAGACGAGGATGTCACTCAATCTCACCCCCGGCTCGGCGAGGTGCTCGCGAATGAACGCGACCACCTTCTCGCGCTCCACCCCCTCCAACCCCATCGAAAAATATCGGGGATGAAAGGGTGAACTCCACTGAAGGAGTTCGATGTCGCCATTATCGGCGACCTCCCCCCTTGCCACGATGACCGGCCACGGCGGAGGATCCTGAGCGTCCTCCCCCTCCTGCACGAAGCGCAGGAGATTGTCCAATGCGTAGCCGCCGCTGCGGCGCACAAAAGCCAGACGGCCGTGCGGCGCCCAACTGACCATCGCGGCGAGCAGATACGCACGACGAGCCGCCGTGGCCGCCTCGGCTTTCGCCTTGGCCGCCGCGACCACCTCATTCAGCCTCAGCTCGGCGCGGCGCCGAGCCGAGAATTCCTCAACCTCGGCCGCTAACCCGCTGGCTAGGGTCTCCTGCCAGGCCGCGGCCTCTTTCGCCTCTGCAAAGAGGCGCTCGGCCTTCTTCTCGATTTCCATCATCTCTCCTCCTCTACCCGACTTTGCCCTCGGGTTGGGGTTATTGGTTTTCTGATTTGACCACCATGTTGGCAACAACCCCGTTGGTCATGACCAAAATGGTAGCCAAATCTAGGGAGAAGTTAATCCGCCTTGCTAGCTTCTTGTTTCAATGAACGATCCTCTCAGAAACCACCACTTCCGTGACAGTCTCAGTTGAGGGGAGGAGTGTGCATTGTGCAATGCAGTGACTCCTCCTCGTCTTTGAACCCGAGTGCTCGAGTCCACTTTCTCGGCTTGCCCGAGAAGCATCCTGACTTTTTCAGGAGTGACCCACAACTTTCCGGCGTGTGGATTGCCTTCGAATGCATGCTGACTAGTTCTGCTGGAGGATGGTGACAGTGGCCGCGTGGTACGTGACGTACACACGGTACTGCTGGAAGCGCTCACCGAGCGCTTCGGCATCGGCCTGGACGGCCGACTTCCATTCCTCTTCGGACATGTCGGCCGCGTAGAGCGGTGACTTGTCCGAGGTGAGCACGAGCGCGGGCTCGTGCGCCGCGACAGGACCGCTGTCGCCCGGATACGCATAGACGATGACCGAGTCGGTCACCACGTATGGTACGAAGTTCTTCTTTTCCGCCACTGCCGCCTTGTAGCGGTCGGTGAGGAAAGTTAGCACCTCGCCCTTTTCCTGGGCGAAGCCTTCGTAACCCTTCTTGAGGCCGAGATTGATCTCGGCCCGCAAGGTCGCGGCGGACGCCACTACGGTGTACTTAGACATCTCTTTCCTCCTCTGCCCGACTTTGCCCTCGGACTGGGGTTATGTTCTTACCAGGGGCATTCCGTAGTTTCGGTGCCCGGGACAGTTTCTTCGCATCCCCACACGAGGGCGTGGGTATTCCAGAAAGGCACGGATTCATCCGTTGCCCACTTTGGATCCCACGGCTCAGCAGGGGCGCGAGTGCCGATGTACGCAGTCACCAGGACATAATTACTGTCCGGCGACCGCTTCAGAATAATCGTCACGGTGCTGCACGGTTCGGGCTTACGGTTTTTCACAAACCGCGTTAACCCTTGCCGATTCGGCCGCTGTGCGTAGACGACTTCATCGTTGTCGCTTGTTGCGACGCGAATGTTGTCACCCACGTTCCGACCGAGATCCGTTTCTTCGACGATATCTTCGCGCTGACCAGAATGAATCTGTGCGAGCGCTTCGCCGAGGAGCGGCAACACCGTTGCGTGACTGACCGCGTGGCTGTCTGGCCGTCCAAATACGACCTCGCCAGAACCAAGTTGCCAACGCCGCCCACTACCCTCCCACTTCAGGAGGGAGATTGGCACCGGGATAATTTCCCCGAGTCGCTCATGCTCCCCGTGAATGACGACACATGGACCAGCTTTGGGATAAACTTCATCCCACCGCTGGTTACCGAGCGACGGTTGTATCCGTCCGGATTCAACCGGAACGAATACGGCAATCCACGTCACTCCGGCTTTGGCATACGATCTCGCGATCGTAGCGTCCAACCAGATCGGCGGACCGTCCGTCGACAGAATCACACCCTTGCGAGTGTTGACCACTGGCGGAACGATTGCTGCAAGCATATCCTTCGTGAAAAATCCCGACTTCCGATACTCCACGAGGGTGTACTCGGAAAGTTCAGAGATCTCCCATTCCAGACCGCCTGCGCCGTTTCCCTGTGGGGCAAGTTCCGGCAAGCGGATATACCCTTCGGAAACTCCGAAGAGTTCAACCGCTCCCGGCAGTGCCGTTGCGAATGCGCAAGAGAGAAAGCTCGCTCGGACATTCCAGATGCGAACCGTTTCCATCTTGCGCGCTGCAGTCGCCATCTTCAGCGCCGGTGCCGTGTGCCACGGTCTTACACCAAAGTACGGATCAGTTCGATCCGCTATGCCGAGGTGGTCAACCAACTTCGCGCCGTTGATGTTAGCGAGAAGCTCAGCCTCCGTCATCTCGGCATTCGCCTCGATGATTTCCAGAAGCCGCTTGGCAACTGCGTCGAGTATGGGAGACTTCACAGTCTGTCCACGCTCGAGTCCGGAGATCCGTCCGCGAATGATTTTGTCATCCGCTTCTGGATAGAGCTCGCAAGTGCCGTGCAAGACCGAGTCTAATTCGGCAATACACTTACACCCCTGAGCTTCGCCGAACTTCCGCCACTCCACCATCTCCTCCGGTGAGGAAGAAATGACGATGAAGCCGTCACAGGCTGAGAAGATCTCATGGTTCGGGTGCAACCTTTTGCCGCCCGTGTCCACGAGAACTAACCGTTGTTCCGCCGACGCAATCGCTTTCACGATATTGTCGGCAAAATCATTCGTGAATCCCTTCTTTTGCCGGGTTTCACGAACGAGTTCCTGGTCAGCCTCATTCGACCAGTGCCACTCCCCGTCAGGAGCACCAAAAATTAACATATGGTGCTCGACTGGGAGCAGGCGTTGCAGGTTTGACAAGAAGACAGACTTCCCCGAGTGGGGAGGTCCACAAACAACAACCCGTGTCGTTGCCATCTGTTACTCCTCTCCTCGGGGACTAGCCGCCCCGTTCGGTCGCAGCGCTTATTCGAGCGCTACGAATGTTTTTTCCTCAATGTAATGAACGATCCTCTCGGAGACGATCACTTGTGTGACAGTCTCAGTTGAGGGGAGGAGTGTACATGAGTGCCATGCAGTGACTCCTCCTCAATGTTGAAATCTTTTATCGGTGATCAACCGTCGGAGGTTTCCAGGGTTACCTCTGATTTCCCTACCCTTTAGCCACAGGGTGAGCTCACCTGTTTTTTGCAAGACGCAGGTGACGCGTCCCGAATTACACTGACTGATTGCCGCTAGACCCGGGCGAGGGCTTTGCAGCCGACCACCTGACCGTCCTTGCGAACGGTGTCATCGGGGACCAAGAAGTCCTCGGTCCGCCCGGCCAGCTTGGCCGCCTCGGCCGCGATACGCGACACGAGGTAGACGGTTCCGTCCTCGATGGGCGGAAGGCCGACGCTGACGACCTGCTTGGTCGCCATGTCGAAGAGCCGAAGCTCTCCGAGCGCCACCGCCGTCACCGGCATGTCGTGCCCGTCGATGGACACGGTGCCCGTAACCGTCCTTACGGCCTCGCACTCGAGTCGGTTTCCTGTGGAAGGAATTTGAACGAGGACGTTGCCGTCCGCGTCGCAGAGGGTGATCGTGTGGGGGGTCATATTGAGAAATTTCATTTTGTTCCCATCCTTGTGCCAGATCCACGCTCCGGCTGCGCCTCGACGAATCGAGGATCGTTTCAGTTATTTGTTCTCACTGACCTCGGTGATCGGAATCACGGTTCCGACCGGATACGCGCCTCCATGATTGAGGCTGACGATGTACCCTGCCATCTTGGGGTCGAAGATGGCGATCGATCCGAACAGGTGGGCCAACGCGTGTCCCAGCTGCACGGCAACCGGCAAGGACGCCGGCCCGTTGACCAAGGCCAGCGCACCGCCGACCCCAGCCGTCTTCAATTCCGCAAGGCGGCTTTCCACCTCACGGACGATCTCATCGTTCTGGGCCGGGTCGCCAAACCCAACCCGAACGAGTGTCGCTGACGTGGTGCCGTTTACTGTCACGGCCGACGGCTCAATCTTGAACTTCATCACTCTCCTCCTTGCTAACCCCACCGTCGGTTAGCTCGTCTGTCACTCTGAACTCACTCAAGGTGGCTGAGTGAGGTTGGCTACTTCATGTTCTCCTCGGCGGAAGCCATCCTCACGAGGAACTCGGCGAGCGCCTGTACCATTGGGCGCTCGTGATTCGGCTCACCCCGTTCAAGATGGTGAACCGAACCACGCAGAATACCGTCGTCGCCGAGCCCAACGACGGTATCCTGGGTGCCGTGGTAGTCGGAGTGAATCTCCGCCACCACCACGAGCCCCACCTTGCGGCAGAACTCGCGCCATTCTGGCAGGCGACCGAGGTCGCCCGCCAAGAGCACCGCGTGGGTGGCCGAGGCGCAAATCGCCTCGTTTTCGGCAGAAGGGATGCCGCCGATATCCACGAGCGTCAACGCCTCGGTACAGCGCTCTACGCTGGCGGCCACCCGCTCGACAAATTCCGGCGTGAATTTGGCCTTGTAGGCGGCCTTGCATTGCGCCGCCAACTCGGGATCCGCGTTCACCGTCTCCTGGAACCACGAGCCCTCCCCATCAGGGCACGCGGTTATGACGTACGGGTACGGCGCTCCAGGAATGCGCCGCACTGCGTCCTTCAGACCCTGCCGAAGGCAGGATTTGCCAGACCGCGGGGGCCCGGCTAGAACGACTTTCATCTTTGACCTCCTTTTGCGGCAGGCCTGCCGCGGTCCGTTGGTTACGACCATCACTTGAGTGACGACAAGCTCATCACCCTAACGATAGCCGTAACCTCAACGGTTGGAGAATTTACCCACGCACCAATTTTTTGGTACGGGATAAACAGTCAACATATTCATCTTTTAAAGAACAAGCTCTCCTCTCATCCCGAACTAACTTGTGGTTAGCGCGGGAAGTTGAGGGGCAAAGTGCATGATTTAATTCCACTTTGCCCATGAGGTCTCGCCGCACCTTATAGTTCCTGCCATTGGGAGCACTTCGGTGCGATCCCCTCTCACGCCATGTTCTGGCGGGGGTTTTATTTCACTACGAGGTTGACCCCAACCTCGCCGAAGCACAACTCGCTTCGGTGGAGCGAGAACTAGCAAACAACTGCTAGCCCCACTGCAGCCAGCTCCTTCCGGAGCCTCCGCTCGTGGAGCGCTTCGCAGTTGTTGCAGGCTACCATGGAGGGTAGCCGCCTGAGCCGCTCGTTGGTCACCATAATGATTAACTCATCAGGTGTGACCTCCAAAATGGCTGAGGCGTCTAGCGCCGCGTACCGGAAATTCCACGGTACGTTTGTCGGCACGTCCTCCTTGGCTAACCTGCCCCAGTTTTTGGGCGCCCTCAACCCGCAAAAATCGCAGGCGGTGCCGTACTCATCTGGTTGCCCGAAGTCGCCTATTATGGCGACTGGCTCTCCCTTAAGGCCCTGCACACGAACCTCCATCTTTTCACCTCCTTTCGTGGGTAGCGCGGGCTCATGTCCCGAATACCCTGGCAAGATGGCTCGCCCGTTACTGTCTCCCGACAGTGGCCGGCGTCGCCTGAATATATGGTATTCCGCGCACCATCCGCCTTTGGCGGAGGTGCGAGATAAACCTCTGTCGAAACCACAATCTTTTTATCAAATTATGATTTCGGTTGAGGGGCGAAGGGCGGCCATGCCAACACTTCGCACGTTGACCAATGCTCACAGGATGTGATACGATCAACTTATCTATTCTATGTCTGGCAACCAACTCCTAACTAAAATCACACGCTTAGAGCAGGCGATTGCCTTGCTTAAACTTGAGGCCTACGCTTCTCTAAAGAAATCTGTTCGCCGCTCTCTGCCATATCCAGAAACAGCGATCACGCGCGCGGCCAAACAAACTCGTCAGGATCGTTGGCGAGAATTGTATGCCAAAAATGTGGCGCGTATTCGTTGACACGAGCGCGCTTCTCGCCGGCCTCAACTCTACCCACGGCGCCTCTGGCACAGTTCTCACGCTGGGACGCGCCGGAAAACTTACCATCGTCATCTCTCCCGATGTTGTCGCCGAAGCGGAGCGCAACCTTCCTACGAAGTTCCCACTGCTCGGACAGGCCTGGACAACATTCCTCCTTATGCCGCCCGTCATCACAAAATCACCAACACTGGCGGCAGTCCGTCGCGCGCACCAACTTGTACCGACAAGTGATGCGCCAATTTTAGCAGCGGCGCTAACTGCTAAATCGCATATACTCGTCACGCTGGACAGAGAATTCATCGAACTTGCGCACCGCGCTGAACTATCGCTGCCGGTCATGCTACCAAGCGTATTCATTGATCACTTGCGCAGAACAACAGTGATGTTGTGATTGGCTTGTAGCGCTGCTAACACGCCTCACCAACCTCTGTCAAAGAACTTTTTTCTGTTTTCGCTCTTTTGAGCTCATCAGGGCCGATACACATCGGCCGAACAGAATGTCTGTATTATTACTTGCTTGTTGACGACGCGTGTCGCGCCGTGATACGATTTCATCATGAAACAACTCAACTACACTCTAATCATCAAACCAGAACCAGAGGGCGGATTTACCGTGACCGTACCGGCGCTTCCCGGCTGTGTTACTTACGGCGCCACAGTGGAAGAAGCTAAATCAATGGCCACTGACGCCATCGGCGCTTACCTTACCAGTCTTCGTAAACACCGTGAGCCGATCATGGTGGTGCACGGAATCACCTAACAACATGGCTACTGCAACAAGAACAAAAATAAGCACCACTGCCCGACTGAATCGCTTGGAACAGGAAGTGAATCTTTTGCGTTCCTTCGTTATTGGCCTGACAAGCCGCGATCCGGAGGGCGAGTATAATCCTGAATTTGTTCGCCGTTACCAACGAGTCCGCAAGAGCAAACCAATCTACCGTTTCACTGACGCCAAGTCATTTCTAAAACAGATCCGACAGAATCATGCCTGAACTCGCAACGACGAGTCGCTTTCGCAGAGCCGCTAGCAAGTTGCCATCTGAAGTGGCTAGAGAGCTCGCCGAGAAAATGGAACTCCTCCGCATTGACCCGTTTCATCCCCTGCTTCATACCAAAGCGCTATCTGGCAAGATGACTAATGTATATTCGTTTCGTATCGGCCGTGATTGGCGAGCTCTGTTTGAATTTATGGCACCCAATGGTATTCTCCTAACTGACGTTGCTCACCGCAAAGATATTTATTGTTGATTTGATTTTAAAGAACTTTTTCTCTCTCCTTTTGAGATAGCCCTGCTTCGCTCCACTCCTTCGCTAAAGCTATGGAGGGCAAGAAAGCTTCGCAGGACATGACAAGGAGTGATCCCCGTCCGTCCACCGACTCCGTTGCCGAAGCCCGACAGGCGGGGTGCACTCATTGCTATGGTGGCCAGTCCGACCGAGGGTCGCCTCCCCCGCACTAGATGCTTCGCAACAGTGCGAGGCTTCGTCTCTCCAGGCAACGCTCAATACTCTGACTGGTCATAGCGAGATGCCTGCTCGATAGTCTCCTTAACTGTCAAGCGGGGCATTGGCGTGGTTTCTTTGTCCTCACCTTAGCCTTTCAGCAATCTCGTAATTTTTTTAAGAACTTCTCTCCTCTTTTTTGGAGAGGGAGCGGGGCAAGAATTCGTTAGTTCGTTCCCCCGCACCAATCCGCCATGGGCGGGATGGTACGGGGCTGTCGTGCCCCATTCTCTCTCCAATGCTCACAAAAAGCGGCTGCGAGAATCCTTGAGGCAAGAGCTCTCGCAGCCGCTTTGGGCTGTGTCCAGCACTTTACCATTTGACCAAAATGCTGAATTCACGACAGAAACGCTGTCGTTCGCTCTCTCCTTAATATTATTTTCTTAAAGTTCTTATTACGCCCATTTCAAGCGTAACGAGCCATCATAGCATACTGGTAGAATATGTCAAGAGATATTGATGATAATTATTATATAATTGATATAAATCAATGATAATAGTCTAAAAAATATAGTGATTATTTAGATATTATTGTCATTTACAGTTGACAATAAAATCATGATGCGCTATAATTAATCCAAAATATGTCCACCTATAAGAGCCTCCTCATAAAAATCGGCCTTGAAGAAAAGGAGGCCGAAGTATATGAAACTTTGCTTTCTTTGGGCAAAACAGGTATGGGAAAAATTTTAAATAAAGTATCTTTGAAGCGCGGTAGTGCTTACAACGCCGTTTATGGACTGAAAGCCAAGGGTCTTGTCACTGAACTTGAGGAACATGGGCGTAAAGTATTCCAAGTGGAAAATCCTGACCGCTTAGCGAGTGTGTTAAAAACTAATGAACAATCGCTAAAAGAGGCGGAGCAAACGCTCATGGGTTCACTCCCTTCTTTAAAATCCGCCTATAACCTCATTATGCACCGACCGAACGTGCGATTTTTTGAAGGCGACGAAGGCGTAAGGACAGTGCTTGAAGATTCACTGACCTCGCATGAAACAATATATTCTTACATTGACAATACGCTCGCCAATGAATATTTCCCTAAAATAAATGAAGAATATGTGTCGCGGCGCAAACGTCTGGGCGTTGTCAAGCGCATGATCTCTTTTGATGAATCCTATGTACGGGCGCACGCTGATCGCTACCGCAACGCCTTAACCGAAGTAAGAGTGGTGCCAACACCGCCAGAGCATATTCGGGCAGTGATGCAAATTTATGATGGTAAAATAAGTTATCTTACCCTGCAACCAGAAACTCTTATCGGCGTCATTATTGAGGACGAAAGAATTTACCAGATGCACCGCGTTTTGTTTGAGCTCGCTTGGGTCGCGGCGAGACCGGTGGTTTCTCTGACGACGCCGACGTCGTCTCAACCTTCACCTCCGGCAGTCGCTCAAGCTTAACAAATAACTCTTCGGTGCCGGGGTAGGTGTATGGCTCCCCGACTTGATGAAAACCAAAGTCAGAAAGATAGTGCTTCAACATTGGATTTTTGGTATAGGCTTCACCATCAATGATGTAACCATCTGCGCTGTAGTGATCTAAGGTTGCTTTAAGAAGGGCGCTACCGAGTGAAGATTGCCGAATCTGTGGACGGACATTTAGAGAATCAACATGGACGCGTTTCGTTGATTGGTCTGGCGCAAAACGCACAAAAGCGACAATTTCTCCATTGTGGGTCAACAGGTAAAATTGACCTTCTGGATTATCAAGATAGCTTTCAAATTTTTGCCGCGTGGCCTCTATAAGTTTAGTAGGGTATCCATCGCGCTCGCGATTCTCAACAAACATCTGCCGCATAATCGCTTTATCTGAATCTATAAGCTCGTCAAAACTTTTGGTTGTTAATTCTGTGTCAGTTATGTCACGAAACCATAGCTGCTCTTCTGAGAGCTTGCCCGTGGCGCGCAATGTCCTAAAGGTGTCGGCAAATAGAAGAATATCCGCTCGGTATAGTTCTAGTTCTTTTGTTATTGATTCACTATCAACATGGCTGTCGGCATACTTAATCAAGAGATCACGACCGCGTTGCAAAAGTCGCTCTATTATTTTTTCAACTGCACCTTCACTATATTGTATATCCTTATGAAATATATCACGTAGATATTCACGAAGGTGAGTCGAGGCATCAACAATCTCGCCGTATTTTTGAAAAATTAGCTTGATATCAGCCTCGTCATACTTATCGGCTAAATCTAATATTTTATCGCCCATGTCCTGATCGTGTTCTAGTGATAAGAAGGTACGTAATCCATCGCGCCCAAATCGCCAGGCAAATAACTGTACCAAACCAGCGTTTTGCATATTTCTGGTTTTGACAAATTTCAAAAAATAATACTGTTCGGGAAGACTTAGGGTAGCAAGCTGGATACCGAAGTCTTTTTCTATTTGCGCTCTCATAACTGGAGTCATTAGGTACTCAAAGTCACGAATATCCTGCATACTTTGATCGCCATCTTTCGTAGCTTCACTCTTTATGCCCATACTAAATGCCCTCACGTCTAGAGGGGTAAGAGCAGCAATAGAGTCCAGAAATTTTTGGTATTGCTGACGCCATTCTCGCCATTGATGTTGCAGTTCTGGTGGTGGAGTCCATTCAACATAATCATCTCCTTGCTTTACTGCGGCATCAATTAATTCTTGGGGCGGACGCATTTGCTCGTCAAGTGTACGACGCGATTCAATCAATTGCTCCGCGACCGCTCGCTGTTCAGGAGAAAGAAGCGCCAACCGGCCGTCTGGCCGATAGGCGGCGAGTTGGCCGGGTGATATTTCAAAGGCCACTGCATACCCGACCCGTTCCCGCCCACGGCCTTGAAACTCCTCTAAAAGCTGCCCAGCCCGTCGATTGAGCAAGTAACTTCCCTTTTGCTGTTTTACCGCATTTTTTAATGTTGGTATAATCTGGGCTGGAACTTTGTCTTCAGAAAAAGCCCAGTCTTGCGAGGTGTAATAGATGCTCCGAATAAGTTCCAGCCAATGCCCGGTTTGTCCAAAATTGTCCGCCCGGTCAAAATCTAATTTCTTTAATAACGCCGATCTATAATTGCTAAATGCCAAAAGATAATTGAGCGCATGCAGAGATTCAAATTTGAAATGATCGGACACATCAGGGCGATAATCCATCTTAGAAATACCATCCAGCAATAAATTTGGCTCAATTGTTTGCCCGTTTTGTCCCATAACTTCCCAATAATTATCTGCTTGCTCTGGATATTTGGCGTATAGATTCTGCAAAGACAAAAATGCTTTATCTGTTGAAGAACGGTCAGAGGGTTTTTGTCGATTAAAGTCTCTGTTCAGCTGAATGGCTTGATCAATGTCAATGCAAAATTCCCAAAGCGCAGTTTCTTTAAATTGACGCTCTTTGGCAAGCGCAAAACCGCGCTCCATGGTCATCTCAATCGCTTCTGGCGGTAATTCATGACGTCGAGTATTCATATTTTCAAAGTCCCTCAAAAAATATCTATATGATGCATAATCTAGACGAGCTATCTCATCACGAGCGCGATTAAGATTCAATTCTTTTATGTCTTCAGGGAATAGGGCTGAAATGGTTTCCGCCGAGAGTTGTTGAATGCGTCCAAGTTCGGCCTCTGGCCAAAACTCTCTTGGGGTAAATGGTGTTATATGAAAATCATCATCGGGAGAATGAGACCCGAGAATCGCGCCACCCGTAGACGACCCTCTTCGTTCTGACGAACTATTTTGCAGTGTAATATCAACCAAATTCCCTTCAGAATCGGTATGAATACGAAAACGCTGAAGGGCCCCATCGCGCGTTTCTTCTATGTCAGGATTAGACGGATAATGTTCTCGCTCATCCATATTAAATTAACAAATGTTTATTAGTGGATAACGAACCAGTGTTCCACCGTGCGGGATTATGCAAACATGCCTAGGGCTTACCTCTCCGCACCTTTCCTTTAGCAGGGGCCGGGATCGAACCGGCGACCTAGGGCTTATGAGTCCCTCGCTCTAACCAACTGAGCTACCCTGCCATAAGAAAGGTGCGGGGTGTATCTTTCGCTCTCCGCCCGAACGGCTGAACCGCGTTCGATCGGACGGGTAACCTCCGCCCCCGGCGGATCCGCCTCTGGCGGAAACTATTTACCACAACACTCGGCAATGCCGCAGTCGTTGGGGAGCTACCCTGGCTCAAAAAAGTGCGGGGTGTATCCGCTGCTCTACCTCCACCATCTGGCGGAGAGCTACCCTGCAATAACAATTCTGTGGCGAGTTTACCAATAATTACGCGATAAATCAACCCCGTTGGAAGTCCTGGGAGGCTAAAATTCTTGCAAGAATTTTAGCCTCTGCGGTTATAGAGGATTAAATCGGTTAGGAGATTGCTTCATCGCCAAAAGATTGATAATCACATTAAGTCGGACTTCTAACGAGGCAATTGACGTTGAACTAGCCGCTAGATATACTGACTGTTAGTTTCACTCCAATATATACAAAGCTATTATTCAATATGAATACCCGACGTGTAATTATTGTTTTAGTTTTTTTTGCCTTAATAATCTTCACTATAACTATCGGCGCACTGAAACGAAATAAATCAGCAATGCTCAATCAGCAAAAAAAACAAACGGGAGCGCTTGTGGTTGTGGCCACAACTTACCCTCTCTATGATTTTACCCGCATGGTTACGGACAACGCCCCCAATGTCATGGTTAAAAATTTGCTGCCGCTCAACGTAAAGCCGCACGACTTTACGCCAACTCCAGAAATCACCGCCACTCTGGCCGAAACAAATGTGATAATAAAAAATGGATTAGGCCTTGATGCCTATATTGACAGGTTAATCGCGGCGAGCAACTCCCGGGCGGTTATTATTAATACCAGCGCCAACGCAGAAATTTTATACAGTAACGGCGCGCCTGATGTGCACATTTGGTTAGACCCTCAAAATGCTATCATTCAAGTTGAGCGCATTCGTGACGCTTTAATCGCCGTCAATCCGGAAAATAAAAATATTTATGAACAAAATGCCGGACGATATATGGCGCTTCTTAATCAACTGGATAATGACTACGAGATGACGATCAAAAACACCGGTCAAAAAAAATTTATCTCATATCACAGCGCCTTTCGCTATTTAGCCAAGCGCTATGGACTTGCCGAAGTAGCCACCATAGTTGCGGCCCCGGACAAAGAACCGTCGGCGCGAGAAATCGCCGCTTTAACTAGAATAATCAAAGACCAAAAAATAAAAGTTATTTTTTCGGAACCGCAAATTTCTCCTAGAATCGTAGAGACGCTGGCTGCTGATCTGGGCTTGAAAATTTTGAACCTTGATCCTATTGAAACTGGCGGTGAGGATGATAGCTACTTAGCCATTATGCGGCGCAATTTAGAAATTCTCAAAAACGAACTGCGGTAATAACATGCCTATTGTTAGCGCTCGCAATTTAAACGTCACTTTGCAAGATCATCACATCCTGCGAGACATATCATTTGATATAGAAGCAGAAGAAATTGTTTGTCTCATTGGTCCCAATGGATCGGGCAAAACAACGCTCATCAAGGCACTTCTCGGCCTTATTCCTTATACCGGTTCCGCCTCTGTCCTTGGCGGGCCACCCGGCTCTCCTCAAGGACGCATCGGTTATGTGCCACAAAACCTTGATTTTGATAGATCCATACCACTAACAGTGCGAGACTTACTTAGTCTTTTTAGCGGTGAACGGTCAAAGGGACAAGACACTAACTATCAAGAATGTCTTGATCGCGTGGGAGCCAAAAATCTTCTGGGGCGACGTTTGGGCGATCTCTCGGGCGGTGAATTCCAAAGAGTGATGATGGCTCTGGCCTTAGAGAACAAACCAGAACTCTTAATCTTAGATGAACCGGCGGCCGGTGTGGATGTTGAGGGTGAAACAGTATTTTATGAAATCTTAAACGAGCTAAAATCCGAAAAAGGGCTGACTGTCATTTTAGTTTCTCACGATTTGAGTGTTGTTTATCGTTACGCCACGCAGGTGCTGTGCGTTAACCACGCACTGGTTTGTCATGGCATCCCACAAGAAGTCTTAACCGCCGATACTCTCGGACAACTCTATGGTCATGGCGCTGTTTACCACCACCCGGAACGCCCGCATCAAATTATACACGACTAAAATCATATGCTTGATTTAGTGCTTTATCCTCTCTCTCAACCATTCTTTTTAAGAGCGCTCATCACTGGCGCGCTGCTCGCCATTGCCGCGAGTTTTATCGGTGTATTTGTGGTCTTGAAAAAAATGTCGTTTTTTGGCGATGCTGTTGGACACTTTGCTTTCACCGGCATTGCTCTTGGTTTTTTGTTCAAAGTGGATCCAATTTTGGCGGCGATTGTATTCTCTGTTATGGTGGCGATTGGCGTTGGCTATCTGGAGCAGCGCACAACTTTGTCGCTTGATACGACAATTGGAATATTTTTCTCCGGCGCGGCCGCCCTGGGCATATTCTTGATTGGCCTCTTAAGAGGCTACCGTGCGGATTTGTTTCAATATTTATTTGGCGATATTCTAGCAATCACGAGACAAGATGTTATTATGGCCGCGGCGCTAGTTATCTTTACTTTAATAATAATGTATTTTGCCTGGCGGCCGCTCTTGCAAATTACTTTCAACCGCGACCTTGCTCAAGTAAACGGTGTCCGCGTAAAGGCGTGGGAATACGCTTATCTGGTCCTACTTGCCATAGTCACCGCCGTCAGTATAAAAACTGTGGGCATCCTTTTGGTCACCGCCCTTCTGATTGTCCCCGCGGCCGCGGCCAAGCAGGCGGCGAAAAATGTTCAGCAGTTACTAACACTAACTATAGCAGTGAGTGTTCTTAGTGTGTTCTTTGGCTTGATGGGATCCTATTACTGGAACACGGCTTCCGGACCGGCGATTATTCTGATGAGTCTACTGTTTTTTATATTGTCGCTCGTATGGTAACCCCGTTAGAAGACCGTTTTAATGGCTTAACTCTGTCTTCTTAATCGCCAACGATTCTATGATTATCTATTCCAACATTTATCATATCAGTCAAAATGTTAAAAACATTTTGTCTGGGGAGGTCTTCTAACGGGGGTGGCATGACGAGAGAAGAATTTGAAAAACTTACTGAAGAAGCACTGGATGAAATTCCTGAAAAATTCCATAAGCTTATGGATAATGTAGTTATTCTTGTTGAAGATAATGCCCGGCCGGAACATGGCCAAGAAATAGGCATCCGTAAAAATGAAGTTCTGCTGGGACTCTATCAGGGCGTGCCGCAAACGCACCGCGGACCGCACTATAGCATGGTTCCTCCCGACAGAATTACCATTTTTCAAAATACGATAGAAAAATTTGGCAGAACTCCAGCGGGGATTCGCCAGCTCGTTAAAGATACAATCTGGCACGAAATCGCCCATCACTTCGGCTCGGACGAAAGACGCGTTAGAAAAGCTGAAGTGCACCGCCGGCATCGCTCTACCTAATAAAGTCATAATTCAAAAGTCAAAGGTCATAAGTCCAAGTCAAAAGCCAAAAGTTTTGAATTTTGCATTTTGAGTTTTGACCTTAGGGATAGATATTAGTATTTAGAAATTTCAATCAAGTACATGACTCTACGGCTTTATGGCTTAAGGCTTACAGCTTATGTCTTTCAACTTTGATCTCCCCTCTCTCATCACGGCCATCGGCCATCTTGGAGTTTTTGCCATTATTTTTGCCGAGTCCGGACTTTTTGTCGGATTTTTTTTGCCCGGTGACAGCTTGCTTTTTACGGCCGGACTATTGGCCTCGGAAGGATATTTAAATATTGCATTGCTGATTCTAGGATCAACTGTGGCTGCTATTGCTGGTGACAGCGTGGGTTACGCTTTTGGCGCGCGTCTTGGGCCAAAAATTTTTTCCCGCGAGGATTCTTTACTGTTTCACAAAAAACACATTGAACGCACGAAGAAGTTTTATGAAAAATATGGCGTTAAAACTATAATTCTAGCGCGTTTTGTGCCGATAATCAGAACGTTCGCGCCAATTTTGGCCGGCGTTGGGCAAATGCGCTATAGAACTTTTATTACTTACAACGTCATTGGCGGCGTTTTATGGGCGGCGGGCGTGCCATTGGCTGGATATATTCTTGGTCAAACAATCCCCAACATTGATCGTTATCTTATTCCCATTGTTTTGGTTATAATATTTATTTCCATTTTGCCGCCGATTATAGAAATACTACGCGAGAAATCAAGAGGGGCTTACCCAGCACCATCAGATGACAACATGGCACAAAATCTACGAAATGATGATAAAATATAAAGCACTCGCTTGCCTAAGATGCAATATGGTGCGGGGTTCACGAAAAGATTAAAAACATATAAGATACTGTCATCTGCGGGTATAGTTTAGTGGTTAAACGGCTCCCTTCCCCGCCTGCCATAATTTATGCGGGTGTAGCACAACGGCTAGTGCGCTTGCCTTCCAAGCAAGATACGAGGGTTCGACCCCCTTCACCCGCTTATCTGCTCTTTAACGAGTAGATAAGCGAGGCTCGCCCGTGAGGGCGGCCCGCTTCATTAAATCTTATCGCTGGTGAGCGAGGCTCGCCCGTGAGGGCGGCCCGCTCAAAGTAGATAAG
>Ga0209542_10008057_pt1 | contig 19817 bp, 19 predicted proteins | sample RifCSPhighO2_01_FD_184028 | JGI IMG/M metagenome (GOLD analysis project Ga0209542, IMG submission 184028) | Soil microbial communities from Rifle, Colorado - Rifle CSP2_plank highO2_0.1 (SPAdes) (version 2) | ecosystem: Environmental > Terrestrial > Deep subsurface > Rock core/Sediment ...
CAATCGCCCGCCTATGTTGTTTACTCCGCCGCGGGCGGAGTTTTTTTCCTAAGACATCGGCGGAGGCGGACCTCCCTCCGGTCCACCAAAACATCGTCGGGCGCCTCGATGCCGAGGCGAATCTTACCCCGATCAATATCAACGACGGTGATCGTGATATTATCGCCGATGACGATTTTTTCGCCTAGCTTACGGCTCAGGACCAGCATATCGCTATCCTCCTTGTTCTTTGCCAACCCTTCAGACCGCCCGGTCTTTAAAAAGGTAGGCATCGAGAACTAAAAATATATTACTAAATATTATTTAATACGTCAATATACAAAAATTGGAGCGGGAAACCGATATCGGTTTCCCGCTCCAAAACCCGGGGCTTACTTACTGCCCCCCTGCGATGCGCCTTTGGCTTTGGCTTTGGCTTTGGCTTTGCCTTTGGCGCCTGTGCCGCCACTGGTGGCGGTATTTCTCCCTTTCTTTGGCCAATTGGCCCATGGCCATTCCCTCTTGGGGACGGAGCTTCTTTTTTTGACTCCTCTGAGACGGATGATTGTTGCGAGTCATAGAGGAGGCCTCCAGAAAAAGAAAGGTGTTTCTTGGCACCACCCTGATACCAAGACAAGAACCGCATGTATTATACCAAAATTTTTTTACTTGTTTAACCTGGCGAACAGAATTTCTGACTTTCTATTTTTGACTGCGTTTTTAATTTTTTCTGAAGCGCTTGGCAAAAACGGCGACAGCAAATTTGCGATACTGGCCAGCGCAAAAAGCGCGTCTGAAATAACCTGGGAAGCATTTTCTTTTCCTTCCCATGGTTTTTGCTCGTTGATGTATTTATCGCAAAAACTTATCAATTCCCAAATTGCTTTTAACGCTTCGTTAAATTTGAATTCCTCCACATATTTTTTGCAATTTTTTTCTGTTTTTTTCATTTCTTTTTTAATAGTCGCCCCAGGTTTTTTGCTTTTAAAATTCGGCTTTCCGGCCAACGTAACGGTTCTTGCCAGCAAGTTGCCAATGCCTCCCGCTAAATCAGCGTTATAGCGTTGTTCAAATTTTTCATACGTAAAGTCGCCGTCTTCAGTGGGAGAGATTTCCCGCAATAAAAAATACCTTACGGCATCCGCGCCGCACATATCCACTAATTCAAAAGGATCTATCACATTCCCGATGGATTTTGACATTTTTTGGCCGCCAACATTGATAAATCCGTGGACAAAAATTGATTTTGGCAAATCCAGTCCAGCCGACAAAAGCATTGCCGGCCAATAAATTGCGTGAAATTTAATAATGTCTTTGCCGATGCAGTGAACATCCGCCGGCCAGTATTTTTTGAATTTTTTTTGATCATTCGGATACCCGATCGCCGAAATATAATTTGGCAGAGCGTCCTGCCACACATAAAAAACCTGGCTCGGGTCTTTTAAAACGGGCCAGCCCCAATATTTATCTTTTGATCTTGAAAAACTTACGTCACTTAAACCGCTTTCAATCATTTCTAATACTTCATTTTTTTTGCTCTCCGGAATTATTTTTATGGCATCTTTCTTGATTATTTTTTTTATTTCCGGCAGATATTTTGAAAGCTTGAAAAAATAATTTTCTTCTTCGATGGATTTTATTTCTGTGGTTGGGTGCAACACGCACTTGCCCAAGACAACTTCTTTTTCTGTTTTAAACGCCTCGCACCCGTCGCAATACAAACCCTTGTACTTTTTTTTGTAGATGTCCTGCTTTTCTTCAAACTTTTTCCATAACTTGTAGACCGCGGGCAAGTGCCTTTTTTCATCGGTAGTTCTAATAAAGTCGCTGTTTGAAATATTGAGCGCTTCAGCTAACTTTTTAAACTTTCCTGAAACCTGGTCGGCAAATTCCATAACGCCTTTGCCAGCGGACTCTGCGGCCTTAAACGTTTTAAGTCCGTGCTCATCGGTGCCGGTTAAGAAAAATACGTCCCTGCCCAAAGATTTATAGTAACGAGCCACCACATCCGCTTGGATTATTTCCAAGGCAAAACCCACGTGCGGGGGCGCATTGGTGTAAGGGATGCTTGTTGTAATATAAAATTTTTTTGGCATAATGTATTCATGAATCTTAAATCATAAATCTTAAATCTGCAATGATCTTACTTGCGCACATGCTCTTGGGAGCGGTGGTGGGGTATTACACGAAAAATATATATTTAGCCATCATGTTGGCCCTTTTGTGTCACTACTTTTTAGACCTCTTCCCCCATATTGAGTATGATATTAAAAATATCAAAGAAAAAAACTGGAAAAAATCACTCCCCGATTTTTTAAGGGTTGGTTTGGATTTTTTACTCGGGCTGGCGCTTATTTTTGCATTTTCAAAAAACCAACCCATGATTTACGTGGGCGCCATCGTGGCCATCGTTCCCGACGGATTGACTGTCTTAAGCTCGGTGGCGCCAAATAAAATCCTGTCAGCCCATGACTGGGCGCACATAAAAAAAATACATTTTTTAAAGTATAAAAAAATCTCCAATGTTTGGAGAATTCTCACCCAGGTGGCCGCAACGGTTATTTGCATCACCTTGTTAAGGTAAATATTCCTCTCTTCTCTTTACTAAAAATTCTTTCAAAAACTCGTACACAATGCCAAACATCGGAATCGCAAAAATCATCCCCAAAACTCCAAAAACAGTTCCGCCGACCAGTAGCGATATTAATACCAAAATGGGCGGCAAATCCAGGAACTTTTTCATCAATAACGGATTGACAACGTTGTTTTCCAGCACCTGGATTCCATAGAGGGCAATCACCACGTATACCGCCATGAACCAGGAATTTGACACTCCCACAAATAGCACGGCTAATATTCCTGTAATAAGCGGCCCGATGAATGGAATAAAATTAAGCACCCCGGAAATTAAAGCCAGAATGAAAGCATACTTTATGTCCAGTAAAAAGAACGCGATAAACGACAGGATCCCGACAAATATACACGCCAAAATTCTTGCCCCAAACCAGCCGGAAACCTTATACTGCGCCCGTTCAAAAAGATTTATAACATAACCCTCATACCTTTTAGGGACCAAAAGAGACAATACCCGTTCCGGGCCTCTGTCTTCCAAAGAGATATAAAAAGCGAAAGCGAAAATCAAAATCGTGGAAGCGATTCCTCCAAAAAACACGGAGGCAGCCTTAACAATGCTTTTAGAGCTTTCTTGCAACCCGGAAACCAACGTTGCCGTAAAATCTTCAAAACTCTCGGCGATATTCAGTCCCAAGCTTTGAAAAATAGGGTTAAGCTTTCTGAAGTATTCTGGAATATTTTTTGATAATTGGTTGATTTCAAAAATAAAAATAGGGGCTACAAGGTAGATCATCAAACCCAATAATCCGAGTATTGACGCATATATCAAAATGACAGCTAGAACCTTTGGCACCCTAACCCTTCTTAAAAGATTAATTGCCGGTTCCACTAATAAAGAAATAATCAACGCGAAAAAGAACCAAATAATAATCTCCCTTGTCAAATAGAGAATATACAAAGAAAAACCGACGATGAGTAGTTTTAAAATCGTCTTCCATGAAATGTCTAATGCTTGTTCTGACATAGCTATATGGTCAATATGCCTTTAATTTTTCCTTGTTCCGATTCTTCAATAGAGCCGATAACTGAGAGGTTTAATTTCTCCGGCCGAAAAATATCTTCTGCTACCTTTTTTATATCACGCACAGAAACTTTATCAATGAGTTTCAGTTTTTCCTCCGGGCTTATCATCTTGCCCTCCATAACTTCTTGGGTCGCAAAAAAAGAAGCTTGGGCGTCGGTGGCGTCCAGCGACAACGCCATAGTGCCGCGGATATATTCTTTTGCTTTTTTTAATTCCCGGGCAGTGATTTTTTTATTTTTTATATCCTGGTATTCTTGTAAAATCAGCGCTACCGCTTTTTCCAAATTCCCGTTTTTAATGCCTGCTTGCGTCACCAGGTATCCGGTATCGGTGGTGGTGTCAAATGAAGTGTGAATGTAATAGGCCAAACTGTTTCTTTCCCTCACTGAAATAAAAAGCCGCGAACTCATATTGCCTCCCAACATAATTGCCATTAAACTCAAGGCGTATTTTTGGGGACTAAACATGTTGTAGGCCCTAACCCCAAGGCAAAAGTGGGTTTGGTCGGTGGTTTTTTGGTAAAATAACGCCTCCGGTTTTTGCTGTAATTCCTTGGTTGGCGGCTTGGTTAAAAAAGAATTTTTCTTTACCTTGGCAAAATACGCCCGTATCTTTTCTTCTATTATTTTAGGATTTACATCTCCAGCCACACAGATAACGGTGTTATCGGTGGCATAGTGGCTTTTATAATACTCCAGCATTTTTTCCCGGTTAAAACTCAAAATGTTTTCTTTTTCCCCCACAATCCTCCATCCCGCCGGCTGGTCCCGATACAGCAAGCTTTCAAATAGCTCGCCCACATATTCGCTTGGCATATCCAGATACATATTTAACTCTTCAATCACCACCCCTTTTTCCCTTTCTATTTCGGCTTCTTCAAATTTGGAATGCAAAAACATGTCAGAAATCCAATCCAGCGCAATGTCAGCATGTTTTTTATCAACCTTGGCCCAAAAACCGGTAACCTCTTTTGAAGTAAACGCATTATACACCCCGCCAATCATATCCAGTGTTTCTGAAATTTTTAAGGTGGTGGGCCTTTTTTTGGTGCCCTTGAAAAACATGTGCTCTAAAAAGTGGGACATCCCGTTTTGGTCTTTGGTTTCGTACTTAGAGCCCGTTCCCACCAAAATCAGCACCGTCACGCTGTTGGCATTTTTCATGGGAACCGTCACCACCCTCAACCCGCTATGCAATATTTTTTTATGAACCATACATTTTTTCGGTTAGTATTTTTTTTAAATCTTTTATTGGCACTCTTTCTTGTTTTGTGGTATCTCGGTCCCTTAATGTAACATCGTCGTTATCCAGGGTGTCAAAATCAACGGTAATGCAATAGGGCGTGCCAATTTCGTCCTGGCTATAGTAGCGCTTGCCGATGTTGCCGCGGTCGTCAAAAGCCGCCACAAAATCTTTTTTTAACGCATGATAAATTTCTTGGGCTTTGGCCACCAACTCCGACTTGTTTTTTAAAAGAGGAAAAACGGCAACTTTGTAGGGCGCCAGCTTTGGATGGAGTCCAAGCACGAAACGGTCTTTATCTTCATCATTATATGCGTCTACCAAAAAAGCCAGTGTTAAACGGTCGGCTCCTGCCGAGGTCTCAATGATATAAGGATAAAACTTTTTCCCGGTCTTTTCATCGGTTTCCGATAAGTCCTCTCCAGAAAATTGGCTATGGCGAGACAAATCCCAATCTCCGCGATTATGAATGCCTTCAATTTCATGCCAACCGAAAGGAAAGCGATACTCAATATCTTCGGCCGCCTGGGCATAATGGGCCAGTTCGTCTTTGGCATGAGGGCGAAATCTTAAGTTTTCTTTTTTCATGCCTAAACTCAAATACCACTGCATTCTTTCTCCTTTCCAGTAGCCAAAATACTTTTCGGCTTCGCCTGGATGAACAAAATACTGCTGCTCCATCTGCTCAAATTCTCTCATGCGGTAAGTAAAATGACCCGGCGTAATTTCGTTTCTGAAGGCCTTGCCAATCTGACAGATGCCAAAAGGCAATTCCGCCCGCATGGTTGTTTTTATATTTTTATAATTTACATATATTCCCTGGGTAGTTTCACCGCGAAGATAGGTAAGCGAAGAATCATCTTGCACGGGACCCAAATGTGTTTCTACAAGCAAATTAAATTTTTTGGGCTCCGTTAACTCGCCTTGGCAATCAGGACATTTTTTAATGCCCCGCTCAGCCAAATGATCGGCGCGAAACCTATGATGGCATTTTTTACACTCTTGCATGGGATCGGTAAAACCGGCTGCCGTATGCCCTGAAGCATCCCACACTTTTCGTTGCATCAAGATACTGCTGTCAATTTGAAAAATATTTTCGTGCCGACGAGACATTTCAAATGACCATTCTTCTTTCAAATTTCTTTTTAGTTCAGCCCCTGCGGGACCATAATCATAAATACCGGCCAGCCCGCCATAAATTTCCGATCCCGGAAACACAAAACCGCGCCTCTTGCAAAGCGAGATAATTTTTTCCATCAGTTGGCTTTCTTGTTTCATGTTTATTCATAGTACTCTTTGCTGTAAAAAATTCAATACAAAAGCCGTTCCGTTTTGCGGGGCGGCATTTTTCTTGCAAGAATTCCACGTGACCAAGTGCAGTTTGAAGATCACTTGCGGCGAAGGAAAACAAAACGAGAATCTACATGCCAAGGGCTACCAGGATTATACCAGTCGGTGATAAGCCAATGACCATCAATAAGGCGAGCCGCGCAGAAAACCCTCGGATCGCCCTCTGAAGCAGGAATCGTATCCATGGCAATATAAAACCAATCTCCTTCTCTCTGTTCATCGAATTGGCGGCGGAGTTCATGACCTGTGGGGGCAGGGCAGAATTCAAGACCGAGCTTAAGGGCCCGCTCTCGAATTTGTTCAAGATTGCCCCCCTCCGGGAGGCCTAATTGTCCAAGGGTGAGAATAACTAACTCAAGATCAATTTCTTTGTTGTTGACCGACTTCTTAAATTCTACGAGGCGATCGTCAAAAGCATGAGTATCATTATCGAGCGTGCGTTTGGCCAAATCGCCCACACGATACTTGTTCCTTTTTTGAGATTTGCCTCCCGTTGTTATTGTTTCTTTTTCCCCTCTGAGAGCAGCGACAAAGTCATTTCCGGTTTTAATGTCAGGGCATCCTGCAAGGATGGTTTTGAATATCTTGAGCAGTTCGTAGATAATTACTTTTTAAAATACCCTGTTTGTAAATTTAGCAATTTGAGGGTAAGCAAGGACAGTCCTAGGGTAAGCAAGGACAGTCCTTGCTTACCGTTACTCATTACTCTAAAAGATATGTTTTTGATGTCGTGGCCTTCGCGGAGGAAACCCCGAGGTCTGACCTCGGGGTTTTAGTTAAATGGTGGCTGACCCCATTACTCATTACTCTTCCATTACTTCAAGCTAACACATCTACTGATTTGCTCCCCCTATATGATGCGTTAAGAACAGTTAATTGGGAGCTAATGAGAGTGGAAATAAATAATTTAATCCTTGTTTAATGCCTCTTTTGAGTAAAATTTAACAGCTTCGTTAAGATTAAACTCTGGATTGTCCAAATCTTCCTTACTAAACCACCGAATATCTGTATGCTCCCTTTTGCTTAATGTAAATTTATCAGATTTAGCTTTCGCAAAGTAGATAAGCCCAATATGTTTGTGAGTTTCGTTAATATCGTGGATATTCATAAATATGGGAGCGTAAAGAAACTTCGTGCCCTTCATTTCAAATTTTGGTTCTCTTTCGCCAATAATTTCAATATCCAATCCGCATTCTTCTTTTACCTCACGGAAAAGTGCCTTGTCTGGGTCTTCATTCAATTCAATATGGCCACCAATTTGGAGCCACATATTATGTTTTTTGTGAAAAATCAAAAGCACCCTATTGTCGTGAACAATGAATACATCAACGGTAAAATCTATTAAGTCGTGAATGTGTGCCATAGTTATTTATATACTACCACAATAAAAAAGCGAAGTGATTAGCTTCGCTCTGGCCTCTCACTGAATGAGAAGCTGGTCAATGATAGAAAGGACGTGTCGTGCCTGAACGATGTCAGGCAGATGGCAGTGGCCTGAACCACGGATTTCAGCGAAGAAATCTCGCAATTCGTCCACATAGCCATCGTTCATTATGGCCGTTCCGAGGTCTCGTTCTTTGTAGACTTGACCCGTTCGCTTTTCAGAAGGATTGGGGTCAAAGCCTGTCATTACCACATTCCGCAGGGTGTCCAGCGTGATGACACCGCCACCTTCCAGAATAGCTGTGGCCTTGCAGGTAAATGCGGTTGCCGCGTTCGTGGCAAAGAGACAGGTCAACGGACATTGTGCGTTTTTGAAGATGGCAGTGAGTGATTCGCATCCTTGCGTGCGAGACCAGGTGGAATTTTGTAAGCTGGTTACGTTGCCTGCCACTGCCACGACAAAGTCAATGGCGTTGGTAAGATGAGCCAGCGAGAAAAACTTCCGTGATCCGAGATTCCAGCGTCCGCCTCGTGGCCCCGCTCCGATGTAGGACACTTCAAGGCAGATGAGCCTGTGCTGATGGGTGATGTTGATGAAGCGAGAGCTGCCGCCCATATAGCGGTAGACGTGGCCTATGCGGATGACGAGATTTGACGGAACACCTTTGCTGATGATATCGTCCAAGCCCGAAGCGTCCAAGGCCGCAGGCTTTTCGCAGAAGCAGTGCTTCTTGCGAAGAACTGCTTGTTGCAGAATTGCTTGATGCACCTTGGCGAACGAGGCACAGATGACGCAGTCAATCTTATCCCAGAAGCTGTCGTCCATAAAATCTGCGACAATCGTAGTGTTTGAGAAACGGGACGATGCCCATTGCCGAGCCACTTCGGCGGTATCGCAGAATGCGGATAAGATGACGTTGTCTTGAGCCATCAGAGCAGGCATCAGAATCTCTTTGAAATGCGTGCCGATTCCTACGATTCCAACCCTGATTTCTTGCGGGGTAGTAGACATCAGTGAACTCCTTGTGAAAGAACTTTGTTTACGAGTTATCGTGCGTGTTTTATACCTTATTTTTTAATAAAAATCCAGAGTCAGATTTTATTTTACTTTTTTCAATTCAGGTAGATAAATGATAAATGGATAAATGAATAAATGGGGTCAAATAAATGGGGTCAGCCACCATTTATCACGAGGAAATAATAGAAATGGTGGCTGACCCCATTACTCCAAAATTCAAAAAAGGTTCAGGATTTCAAGCGACCAAGGGAAATTTGAAAATCACTTGCGGGGACGGACGAACGCCCACTGGCCGCTCAAATTCCAGACGTTCTGAGGATCACCCCAATTACTGTGTAGGTCCAATGCACCAGCACTGTGAACCAAGCTGAACACGCGCGGAACACCGTGAGGGGCAGGAATTGGTTTCATTCCCATTCTCGGGGAGATTGTTCTGACATAATGGTAAAGTTTATGATTGTATTAATGCGAATCTCGTTTGGCAAAATATAAAAAGAATTTCGGTCTCCTTACGGATAATTTTGCCGCCAGCTTCGTAAAAATTTGCTGGGCGTAGGCGAGCTACAGAGATGGGAAAATTTGTTGCTACAAATTTATCCACATCTTGACCTAAAAATTTTTCCGAAGCTGGCGACAAAATTCTCTCGCAAATAGATCCGATTGCCAAACGAGATTCGCATTATTAAACGGCTGTGCAAATTGGGTAATGGGCGTGCGTCAGTATCGCACCAGGCCGTCGCCCGAATTGGCTTGGTCGTCGGGAAGACTGGTATTTATTCCGGGGACCGTTTTTGTCACCATGGCTCCGGTTGCCTGGTCCTCGCCCGAAACCGTGGCGCTTTTGATAAGATCAGCCAATTTCCCCTGCATGGAAAAATTGGGAATTAGGGCAATTTGGAATGTAAGTGACGGCGCGTCGTTTGTTACTCCGGTTCCGGCGGCAAGATCTCCCACTGACCAAACTATTTCCCTGCTATTGCTGTCAAAAGAAAAGTGGGAAATCTGGCTTTCGGGAAACAGATTGGCGGTTAAAATAACTCCCTGCGGCAGAAGCGCCTTTACTTTCACATTTTTCATGTCGTTGAAATAATTTTTCACCTGCCACGACACCGCATAAGTGGTGGTTTGATTTACCGCAGGCGGGATAGGCCCGATATTTACGATGCTTCCCTGGGGCGCATAATACGCTTTTTGAGATAACGCCAGGTTTGAATTTACCTTAGTGTCAAACTCCTGGCTGATGCCAGACACGTTAACAAAGCTTTTTATCACCATGTTATTTTTTTCAGAATCAGAAGGAGTCCAGCCATCTTTTAATGTAATGGCAAACTCAACTTTGCCTTCTTCTTGGGGAGCCAAGTGTTGCAATTCTGAAACCTGTTTTGCGTCCCAGACAATTAAGTTGTCACTCGGCCGTGCCTGCCCCTCGCCTGACCTTAACGAAGAAAAATCAAATGCCGATCCGTCAAGTTTTGACACGATAAAGAGATTATCAAAAGACGATGACCCGATATTTCTGAAGAAAATTTCGTAGCGCAACATCTCGCCCGGCGAAGCAACATAATTGGAAGACCCGTTGATTTGTTGTGAAATAAACAACAAAGGGTTGACTACTTCCACGTCTTGGTTAGCTTCTTTTATCTCCACAAAAGTCCCATCCTGCCACATGCCAACCTTGGTCAAAAAATTCAAATGACTGCCGGTATCGGCGCTAACCACTCCCTTAACGGTAATTCTTCCTCCTTGCGCCTTATGCAAGGTGGCCAATTTCCATTCGGTGTCATCCAGCGAAACCGGATTTGCTGATTTAAAATCAAACCCCGGCGCCGGATCTATTTTAACGCTGAGGTTTTCCAAAGGGTAATCTATATTGGAAAAATAATTGATCGCGTAAGAAATTTCTTTTCCTTTTTCAACCTTTGACGGCAGGTCAAAACTCAAGGTTAAGGGCACCACATTAATTTTGGTGGTGAATGTGGTGTTTGATTCGTAACGGGCTGACAGGTTTTTAGGAATGTAAGAAAGCCACGCGCGAGCCACTTTTAGGTCGCCCTCTTTGCCCATGAGCCGCACCTTAAACTGCGCAAAACGTTCGTCACCGGGATAAATATCTTTCAGATCCTGCATTAACCTTGTCTTGCCGTCTTCGGTTAAAGAATTATCGGGAAGGTTGAAAATAAGTTTCGGGCTTTGCAAGACAAGATTGCCATTATTTTTATACTTTACGGTGTACTCGACCTCGGCGCCCATGCTGGCGTTTTCGGGCCCCAAAATTTCTAATTTTAAAATTTCCTTTGAAAAAATCTGGTCCCGGTAATACCAGAATCCAAAAAATCCGGCGATGATAATCGCCACCAATACAAAAAAGATGATTGTTTTATTCATAGTTGCTATGCTTTAATGTAACTGTAATAATGGCTCAAAATGTCTTGCAATAATTTCAAGGAAGGCAATTCTATTTTCAACTTCAAAGTAGTGTGCCAGTCGCTACGCAGTATAATTCTTAGCACTTTCACGATATCTGCGTTAATCTTCTCAGCGTCTTTGGTTTGAGCCGCGCAGTTTTGGCAAACCATCCCCCCTTCTTTATTGGAAAAATAAATGACTTTGGGGTCTGGCGTCTTAAGGCATACCGCGCAACGTGAAAGCTCTGGCCCATATCCCAACATCGTAAAAAAGTTCCACATAAAATAACTATACACAAGCTCTTGATTTTTAATTAAAGATTCTGCGTTTAACTTTTCGAAAAAATCCACAATGAAATGGAAGATTTTTTCATCCGGCGCCTGCCCCCTGATAAATGTGTCAAACGCGCCAGACACTCTGCGGGCAATTTCCATTTTTTCCGGAGCGATGGGGATTTGGCTAAATCTTTCCAAAAAAACAGCGTCGGTCAATGTGTTGCGGATTTTCCCCCGGATAAACGACAGTTCTGACAAAGAAAAAATCTCTATTCCGCTTTTTAACTTTGAGGCAATGCGCCGTATGGCCTTTGCAAAAATTTCTACCTTGCCAAAGTCATGGGTAAACGCAAAAAAAACTCTATCGGCCTCCAATCTGTCTTCTCTTTTAAACACAAACCCCTTGGTCCTATAATGCGTGGTCATTATTTTTTACCCCAAAATTTCTTTAAAATGTCGCTCAAAATTCCGGGCCTGCTTCGCGCCTTAATCTCCTGCGGGGTTATCACGTTGTCTTTCCGCTCTTCCTCCATGGCGCGCCTTGTTCTCCAATATCGTTCCAATGTCTCTGTTGGACTATCTAAACTTCGCATCTCTGCCGGATCAATAATAGTTCCAAAATTTTTCACTTTCGCCAAAATATCTTCTATTGCCTGGTCTATTTTTGGTTTATTTTCTGGCGAATAGGGGTTTTGTATTTTCAATTTCGCGGCAACTTCTTTCCTCCCCGCCAGACTTTCCAGGTGCCGCCTAAGGTCATATGCGCGTATTGATTTTTGGATAGGTAGCGGCTGATCCTTTTTTGGCGCCGGAAAATCTTTTTTACTGTCAAAAAAGAACGCCGTTTTTTTATCAGCGGCTTTTGGGGGCACATCCGAATTTGGTTTGTTTAAAAACGACGGCTTATCTTCGGGTTTTATCCACGGCATTGATGTGTTAAAAAAATTATGTGATTTTTTTAATCGCTAATACTATTTTTTTTCCGTCAATGATTATTTCTTCGGCATTTTCACCAATCTTATGGTTTGTCATAATTTCCTTTGCCCTGGTTTCTTTCAGCAAAAAATCCTTATTTTTTTCTATTATTTTTATCATGGCATCTGGCGCAACAAGCGATACCAACACTTTATCTTCTGGTTTTAACCCCGCCTCTTTCCTTGCATCTTGAATACTTCTTACCATGTCGCGGACTATTCCCTCTTCTTTTAACTCCGGGGTAATAGTGGTATCAAGCGTTATTTCATTCTCAATTGTACCATCAAACACAATTTCTTTCACGTTTACCTCGTCTTTAATTAAATCTAAAAGCTCGTCATTATTTTTAATTTTTGATTTTTGATTTTTGATTTTAAGTGAAGCGAGGGGCTGCCTTACCTTGATTGCCTTGGCTGCCCTTTCGGCCAATGCCAAGGCGACAATGGCTCTTACCTCGCCCATGTTTTCTTCCAGGGCAGGATTGTAATGTTCTCCTTTAGGGTCTGGCCAATCGCACAGATGCACCGACTCTGGCATACCATCTGTTTTTAGGGTTTGATACATTGCCTCGGCAAAAAATGGCGCAATGGGAGCAATTATTTTTGCCGTATTTAAAAGCGCCCAGTAAAGCGTCTCTATGGCGTTTTTTCTTTCCGGATTTTCTTCGTGAAACCGTTTTCTTGACCTTCGCACGTACCACAGCGACAAGTCGTTATTGAAAAAATCCTCTATACTCAAGGTTGCCCTTGCCACATCGTATTTTTTAAGATCTAATTGCGCGTTAGAAATAAGCTGATTCATTTTTGAAACAATCCATTGGTCCAGCGCATTTTCAGGTTGTATGGTTGATTTTTTTGGAAAATCTTTTTTTTCTACATAAGTGCCAAAAAACGTATACACGTTATAAAGTATCAGCAATTTTCTTTTTATTTCATCGGCGTGCTTGTAGCCGAATTTAAAATTTTCCGCGGGGTTTGACCTTACATACATCCAGCGCATGGGATCAGCCCCAATTTTTTCCACCGCCTCATCAAACCAAATGGCGTTTCCCTTGGATTTGTGCATTTCCTCGCCCTTTTCGTCTTTAACCGCCGCGTAACCAAAAATGGTTTTTACAGGAGCCGCGTCCTCTAATACCGCCGACATCACCAACAACGAATAAAACCAGTTTTTAAATTGCCCCGGGAAGGACTCGCACACCGCTTCGGCGGGAAACCATTGCTTCCAGTATTTTTTATCAGAAAAATATTTCATGGTAGAAAACGGCACAATGCCGGCGTCCAACCAGGGGTTGCCCACGTCTTTAATCCTTGAAACCACTTTTTTGCATTTCTGGCACTGTATTTTCACGTGGTCAATCCACGGCCGATGGGGTGAATTCTCTTCAAATTTTTCCCAACCTTCAACCGCTCTTTTCTGTAATTCTTCTTTTGATCCTATCACCTCAAAATGCCCGCACTCACACTCATAAATTGGCAAGGCCAACCCCCAATACCTCTTTTTAGAAATCAGCCAGTCGTGCATGTTTTTTAGCCAATCAAGCTCGCGTTCTTTGCCAAATGAAGGAATCCAGGTTATTTTTTTGACAATTTTTTCCAGCGGTTTTCTTAATTTTTCCATTGAAATATACCACTCATCCACCACGCGCCACACTAATTCCGTTTTGCACCTCCAACAGGTGGGATACTTATGGCGATAGGACAAAATTTGGTATACCCAGTTTTTTTGGGCGACTAAATAATCTAAAATTATTTTCGGGTTTTTCTTGGCGTTTTGGCCGGAAAATTCTCCCAACCCCTCAAGATAGTTTGCTTCTTCATCAATGACCTCTACCATGGGCAGGCCCAGTTTTTTGCCAAGCTGAAAATCTTCCTGGCCGGCGGAAACCGCCGTGTGCACCAAGCCGGTTCCATCTTCTGTGTTAATTGGCATAATTCGGTCATCGGTGGCAATAACCGCATGAAACGTATCGGGATTTTTTTGGGCCGTTTCTTTTACCTTTGGCAAATTATCAAAAGCGAAAGAATATTTTAAGCCAACTAATTTCTTGCCTTTCGCGGTTTTAGAAATACTATACTCTTCTTTAAATATTTTCCCTGCCAGCTCCCGAGCAACCCAGTAATGATTATTTTTATGGCCTACCAGAGCGTAGTCAACCTTTTCATCTACGGCCACGGCGATGTTTGCGGGCAACGTCCATGGAGTGGTGGTCCATACTAAAAGATATTCATTTTTTCTTCCGATGATTGGCAGCTTAAAATACACCGAATCGTGCGCGATTTCTTTATACTCTTCGGTTAAAATTTCGTGCTGGGAAAGGGCGGTGGCGCACCTTGGGCACCACGGCACGCTATCCCTTCCTTTATACAGATACCCCTTTTTTCGGCATTGTTTTAAAAAGTGCCATATGGCGTAGTTATTTTCGTCCGACATGGTAAAGTAAGAATTATCCCAATCCATCCATTGGCCAAGGCGCGCCGATTGCTGGGTTTGTATAGCAGAATATTTTCTGACCCGCTCTTTACATTTTTCCACAAACTTGTCTATTCCATACGCTTCAATTTCTTTTTTTGTTTTAAATCCCAATTCTTTTTCAACTTCAACCTCAACCCAAAGCCCCTGGCAATCAAAGCCGTTTTGGTAGCGCTGGTCAAAGCCCTGCATGGCATGATACCGTTGCAGCAAATCCTTATACGTCCTGCCCCAGGCGTGGTGCACCCCCATGGGGTTGTTGGCGGTAATCGGCCCATCCAAAAATGAAAAGCGCTTTTTGCCCTTATTTTTTTGGCGGAGCTTCTCAAAAATCTTATTGTCCTGCCAAAATTGCAATATTTTCTTTTCCTCTTCGGGAAAACTATGGGTCATAGCAATGTGTAAAATGTTATCGTAACTTGCGCACAATTCCATTGGGAAATTTTTCTTGATAAGAGGTCTTTTGCAAAATGTGGAGCAAAGAAATTTTTCTCGCCTTGGCCATTAAAATCAAAAGCGGGCACTCATGGCTGACAATGACAATATGTTTGCCCTGGTATTTTTTATCCGTTGATCGCAAAAAATCCCATACCCTTTTTGCAACATCCCGATAGGTTTCCCCATTAGGAACGCTTTTGCCAAGCCGCTCTGTTTCTTTTGTAAAGTAACTGTCAAAATCCCCCTTGGGTTTTCCGTTAAAAATTCCAAAATCAAGCTCTCTTAACCTTCTATCAAATTTTGGCGTTATTTTCAACGCTTTCGCCACGATGCCAGCGGTTTGTTTGGCCCTTAACAAATCCGATGAAAAAATAAGGTCAATACGGTTTTCTTTCAATATCTTCGCGGCCTGTCGTATAGTTTTTTTGCCATGATCCGTCAAAGGGTTGCGACGCAGCTCCGGCCAAGAAGACATAAATTCTTTTGCGTTAGACAAGGCCTCCCCATGGCGTAACAGGTAGTAGGTGTTATTTAATTTCATGGCGCAAAGGTAAAACTATGAATAATCTGGTCTAATATCTTGAGCTGACTTTCATCGGCGGCCAAGCAATTATGGTAATTTTTTTCTTGCTGGATATTTCCCTCTTCAAGCGGCAAATAGAAATCACACTTGGCGGTAGTAGCGCCAAAGTTAACCACAAAACATTTTTTGTTTTTCACCGTAACATAATAGTAATAGTTATACACGCGACCCATGGCCGCGTCGTTTGCCCGGTACAGGCAGTAGTCAACGCTATTGACCATTAATTTCTTACCGTCGGGGTTTTCCCAATACCCGGGAGAAGAAAGATTTTCTTCGATGACATTTGCATCGCCTCCTTTTAATATTAAATCCTTAATCACCATATCGTTGATGTTGGGGCACGCGCTGGGAAATACGTCGTAGTTACAATCTCCCGTTAGTATTTTTGGCTCATGCCCCGGGTCAAAAAAATCACTTGGGTACTTTAATGAAAAACCATATTCATTGTCGCTTAAGGTGTTTTGAACGGGAACTTGCTTTACCTCTACTGACTGACTTCGGACGGACTGATTATTGTCCCGGAGCTCGCCTTCTTGCGCGCGATAATAATATTGCTGGTAGAAAAAGTATGCCAAAAGCACAATGACCGCCAAAAAAAGTGTCGCCGCTATTATTGGTTTTATAATGTTGCCTTTTTGGTGCCGCATTTTTAGGATGCTACATTCTTACTAAATGATTAATGCCAAGCAGCCACAATCCATTTACCATAACGTTTGAAAACGCTTCTGTTAGCGCCACCTTGTAAGGAGAGAATACATCATCTTTATCAACAATTTTGTGGCGCGCATAATAATTATTAAACAAGCTGGATAGTTCTGTAAGATACAGCGTCAAGTAATGCGGCTCAAATTCCTCTCCCGCTTTTTTGACAATCTCTGGAAAATAATACAGGTGTTTTACCAAATCATCAACGTGGTCCGGAACTTTTTTTAACGAAGCTTTTACGTTTTCTTTTTTTGCCTTGCTGGACACTGAAATAGCCCTTGCCAAAGAATATTGCAAATAAGGGCCCGCATCCCCCTGGAAAGAAACTGACTTTTCTATATCATATACAATATCGCTTCCGATGGATTGCTTTAAAATAGAATACTTTACCGCCGCCACTGCCACCGCCTCTTTAATGTGGTGTTTTTCTTTCTTATATAAATCACGATCTTTTATCTTTTCAAGCGCCAGCGCTTCAATGGCAGAAAACAACGACTCGGCCGTTACCACCCTGCCTGTCCGCGAAGACATTTTGCCTTCCGGCAGGCGCATCATGCCGGAAGCGATGTGTTTGGTTTTTTTTGCCAGATCAGGAAAAATTTCGCCCATGGCAACCATGAGCACCTTGAAATATTCGTTAATTTCGTTTCCGGTAATGACTACCGACAGGTCATACGCATATTTTTTATATTTTTCTTTTGCCAAGGCCAATTCCTTTGCCTCGTAGGTTGGCAGTCCTTCAGAATTTATAAATACCCTGGTATGCAAGCCGAATTTTTCTCCTTTAAAAATGATGGCGCCCTTTTCCCCCTTTTCAAAAATTCCTTTTTGTAATCCGTTTTCAACAAGTTTTTTTCCTAATTCCCAAACTTCGCTTTCAAAAAAATAGTAGTCAAATTTGGTGCCAAGTTTTTTATATATCTTCTCAAATTCTTTCAAGCTTTCTTTTTTTCCTTTCTGGCACAAGGCGGTTAGTTTTTTGTCGCTTTTGTCGTATATTTTTTTATTCAGCTCAACAATCTCTTGTTTTAATATTTCATCTTCATCATACGCCCCGGACCCGGCCACATACGCATATTGCCAGCTTTGATTTGGATGTTTCAGTTTGCCCCAAATTGCCTTTGCCACGTGCATGCCCACGTCGCCCTGGTAGTTTGCCCTTTTTACTTTTGCGCCCTGAAACTCCAGCATGCGCGAGAGCGATTCGCCAATGGCGTTGCTCATTAAGTGGCCGATGTGAAACTCTTTTAAAATGTTGGCATCGGTGTATTCAACAATGACTTTTTTATTTTTAAGGAGCTGGTTTGTGCCAAATTTTCCCTTTTCTTTTTGTATTTTTTTAATATTTTCATAAAAGAATTTATCATTGATAAAAAAGTTAATGAAGCCGCCAACGATTTCTACGTTTTTAAAGACGGGGCTTTTTGCAATTTCATTTTTTAACGTCAGGGCAATTTCATTGGGATTTTTTTTTAAAATTTTTGCCAGCTCAAACGCAATGTTGGTAAAATAATCCCCGTGGGTTGAATCTTTCGGTTTTTCAACAAAAATAATGGTACCGTGATTTTCACGGCCGTTAAAATTACGGTACTTTTTGTGTATCGCTTTCTCAATTATTTTTTTTATATCTTCTTCTGTCATTGAATGGTTGTCCCAATAAATGGTTTGTTATTTAAAAAATCCTCGAGTCGCTCCAAATGCTTTCCATTCACCATGGCCACTTTTATTTTCAGCACCTCTGCCATTTTTGAAGCGCGAGGATCAAAGGGCGCCGACAGCCCCGGGCTCCATTTGTCTGGCACTAATTTTCTAAACTCTCGCCAGGAAATTTCTTTTATTTTTTTAGCGCCAGAAAATTGATTGGGGTCTTTATCGTACACATAATCAATGTTGGTTAAATTGATAATAGTTTTAATGCCCATGTTTTTGGCCAATATCACACTGCAGTAATCCGTTGACCAGCCCGGTTTCCAGCCGGCAAACACAGCCACATCCCGGCGCGAATTTACTTTTTTGGTGGGGTCGGTGATCACTTTATCAAAGCAAAATTTATCAAATGATTGCTTGACCACTTCGGCATTTAATCTGGAAACTGAAATTCCTATCCAGTCGCGCTCCTTGTTGTCAGCGCCAAATTCCAGCAAGGCGTTTTGGTAATTCCGGCACACTTTTCCTCCGCCAACAAAAATAAAAAACCGCTTTTTTGATAAAAACTTTTGTACCGCGTTTTTGAAAGCTTTCAAAAAAGCGGTATCAATTTCTCCCGGCGCCACCAGCGACCCACCCAATGAAATGATGATATTTTCCTTTGTCATGTTTTCCCATTCTATCTTATTTTTCCCACAATTTAAAGGGTGGGGCAACGAAAAAGCCCCGCGAAAAGGTCCACGGGACTTTTTCGCGGGGCCGGATTGGGTGCGCCATCACTTCTTGACGGCCAGGAATTGGGTTTTTAAATACCCAAACTCAGCGTTTATAGGAAACACTGATCGGAAATCACCTTTACCCAAATCGTTCCCTTGAATAACTGGCACTCGTGGGTTATTTCTTTCAAAAACAAACCAGACAGACCCAAGGGCAACCAATCGGGGAGGAAGATCTTTTTTGGCAGCTCCCACCGCAAGCAACTCCTTAAGACTTGCGGGACGATACCCATCGTTTTCCATTCTAACAATCACGTCTTCTCCTTTGACGAAACCATCAGAATGGAAAATCTTAAACAGAAGCTTTTTCTTTCCGACTTCTCCCCCTTTTGACGGAAAATTTTTCTCCGTAAGTTGATCAGAGCGAGCAGAACCATAGTCACCCATTTCGATCAACCCCGTGAGGGTTTGATCGTAGTCGACCACAAGAAGAAATGTATCGTCATCAGCCTGCTTCTTGGTTGTGGCCGTTACAACAGAAATCTTATCGTAATCTTTTTGAATCCCGAACAGAAGCTGCCAAACCATAAATCCCTCCCACACGACCACCGCCAGGGCCACGAAGATGACGGCGAAAACAGCGGCGAACAGAACGGACTTGTTGGATTCGGGCATGGATCACCCCACTTGGTTGTTTGGCAATTCTGTATCGCAAGGAAATCCTGCGACGTGAAAACTGATTTTAAATTTACAATAAACTTTTTGGTTTGTCAATGGTTTCAGAAAGCAAAAGAAGTGATAGGATGGACGTATGGATATTTACGCAGAAAATAAGAAAGCTTATTACGACTATGAAATCCTCGAAAAATACGAGGCGGGTTTGGTTTTAATCGGCCAGGAGGTAAAATCTATAAAAGGCGGCCATATAAATTTATCGGGGTCGTATGTGGTTTTCCGCGCCGCCGCGCGC
>Ga0209542_10008058_pt1 | contig 19814 bp, 25 predicted proteins | sample RifCSPhighO2_01_FD_184028 | JGI IMG/M metagenome (GOLD analysis project Ga0209542, IMG submission 184028) | Soil microbial communities from Rifle, Colorado - Rifle CSP2_plank highO2_0.1 (SPAdes) (version 2) | ecosystem: Environmental > Terrestrial > Deep subsurface > Rock core/Sediment ...
GATATAATATATCTTAGGGGATATATTGGAAGCTTGCACCAACCCGAAAAATATAGTCGGCTATTAAGTAATGGCGCTATTATAAATTTACCGGAAGACTCTAAAACCTTAGCAGACCGTTTAGACTATGCAATAATGGAAGGAAAGATAGGTACAACAGAGATGGAAGAATTAACTCTCAGATATGGAGTCTGGGTGCTAATTAAAAATGGAAGACTGGATATGGCGGTTAGAGATGTTGAGGAAATGTCTTTCGAAGATTTAGTTAAAAAAATTGAAAGAAAATCTGGAGGTGTTAAACTTTGACTGATAGCATCTTCAAAATGCTGGCTCCACATTTCGAGAACTCTGCGTTCCCGTAGGGAGCATCCCCTCGCGACGAGTCTGCTTTATAGAAACTGAAGGCATTTTGACCTGATGATGCAATCAGTCAAATATGTACACTCCAGAAAATCTTACCCGATATAACTAGCTTCTTCATCTTTAGCTTTGGCTCCTGCCCGGCTGCTAGAAATCTCAGCGGCCCATTCTTTAGTCTTTTTCATTAACTCTTTTTCAACTTCTACGATCTCTTTACTCATTTTTTTTAAGTCAATTTTAAATGAGAATTTATTCTCTAAAACCCTTAACAATTCTTTCGCGCCTTTTATTCCCAAATAGATGGGATGACCAAATGTTTCAGCTAATAAAGCCACACCTTTAATTCCACGCTTTTCAGCTAATCCCAATAAAATACCAGAAATTCCCGCAATGGGCCCGACAACACCAAAAATTTCTTTTTCTACACCTAAATCTTTTTTAGTAAATTCTTTTAATAACTCTTTGTTATTCCCGGTACAAAATACTTTTGGTTGATCTGGAACAGCCTGCAAACCGATTCCTCCAGTAGTAATAATCTCAGAACAGCGGTGTAATTTAGTTAAATTAAGAATTTCTTCACAGAAAGAAAACCCGCTTTCTTCATCAATCGGCTGAATATCTCCTGTTAAGATTAGCAAGTCTTTTCTCTTATCATTAAATTTTTTATAATAAATTTCAAGTTTTGGCATTTCAATCATGTTCTCGTCATTGACAAAGACGGAATAAGGAAACTTATATGAAAAGAAAGAATACAGTTTTTTAGCTCCTAATTCTTCAATCAGAAAATCCACAGCAATTTTACCGACATTGCCAATACCCGGCAGACCTTCAATTAAGATAGGATTAACCAACTTTGGAACAGACTTAATTTCTGTCTTGATTTCCCATTTCATGATATAGTCATAGGATAATTAGTTTATAAGACTTTTGGATTAATAGTTGCGGACAAAAATAAGGCCTATTTTAGCACTATAGAGAATTTTGAATAATTAGTTTTTTTATCCATAAAATTCTCTAAGAGACTCTGTCACGTTGTTCCGAGGTTGCTTATGGCAACCTTTGAAATGGTCGGGATTTTATTATAAACATTTATAGGAAAAGACATTAGTTTTCTTTAATTTAATGACTTAATATCTTTTCCTAATATAGTAATTGTGAGACATTTTCGAACAATCGGCCACAATTATCAATTATCACAGATGATTATTTAAAGCGCCAGCTTTTTTAAGACCGAATGAATTCACGCATCAACCACCGGTTAAAAGGTTTAGGGCTTTCTGCTACTATCGAAATTAATCAGAAAAGCCAAGAGCTGGAAAAAGCAGGTAGAAAAATCTATAAGTTAGGTTTAGGACAATCACCCTTCCCTGTACCTGAAAGAGTAGTCAATGAACTAAAGCAGAATGCTCATGAAAAAGCTTATGAGCCAGTTCAAGGCATAAGGATATTAAGAGAAGCCGTAGCCGGGTTTCATAGAAGAAAAAACCAGATGGCAGCTAATCTAGATAATGTGATGATTGGCCCTGGTTCAAAAGAGTTAATGTTTCTGCTGCAGTTGGTATTCAATGGAGAAATAATTTTACCAACGCCGTGCTGGGTTTCATACGAACCGCAAGCTAAAATTTTAGGGCATAGAGTTAGAAAGATCCATACTACTTATGATTCAGGTTGGAGAATAACACCAGAACAAATTAACCAAGTAAGTAATACTAATAGGAATCAATTATTAATCCTTAATTATCCTGGAAACCCTGATGGCCAGAGTTATTCATCAGAAGAATTGAAAGAAATAGCTGCCGCTGCTAAGAAAAAAAGAATTCTAATTTTATCAGACGAAATTTATGGAGAACTGCATCATCAAGGAAAACATGAATCGATTGCCAGATATTATCCAGAAGGAACGATTATTAGTTCAGGCTTATCAAAATGGTGTGGAGCTGGCGGTTGGAGATTAGGAACTTTTACTTTCCCAGAAAATTTAAAAGATTTAATGATAGCAATGTGTGCCGCCGGTAGTGAAACTTATACTTCGGTTAGTTCACCAATTCAGTACGCTGCTGCAGCGGCCTTCAAAGGCGGGGAGGACATAGAAAGATATCTAGCTCATGCCAGGAGAATATTGTCTAAGCTAGGTAATGAAGCCTCAGATATTTTAGAAAAAGCTAAAGTGAAAGTTCACAGGCCAAAAGGCGGTTTCTATTTATTTCTTGATTTTAGCAACCACCAAAAAAAATTAAGAGCTAGAGGGATTACTACCAGCAAAGACCTTACTAATACGATACTTAAAGATACTGGAGTAGCTACACTTCCTGGTTCAGATTTTTTAAGACCTAAAAAAGAACTAACCGCAAGAATCGCCTACGTTGATTTTGATGGCAGTAAAACTTTAGTAGCTAGTCAATCTATAGGAATAATCAGCAACTTGCCTGACAATTTTACTAAAGATTACTGCCCTAAAGTCATTGAAGCTATGGAACTTATTGCCAATTGGCTTAAACAATAATTTATGGTTCTGATTGCTGTTTTGGACCAGCTAGTTCTTTAACAGCCTTCTTAAAAGCTTCAATCTGCTTTTCAGTTAAATTCTTATACATTAAATAAGACTGCCGTATTGATCTCAAAAATTTTGATTTTTTATACAATTCTAGATCTATATTCAAGAAATTGAATTTTTTATCAGTAATTTCTTCAGATAAAATTTGCTTCATATGGCAACTAACACAGACCGGGTACTCACGTGAATTAATTACTACCCATTCTTTAGTACATATCCCGCATTTCTTTTTGAACAAAGGCCTTGGCATATTTAATGAAATAACTGGTTTTTTTATAAAACTTCGTTAGATTTTATCAAGATGCCGCAATAATTCTTTAACTAAAACATTACAGTCCTTATTTCTATTATCTTCATAAGTTGAAAGGTGAACATATTTTACTTCTAAAGCTTTAGCTTCTTTTCTAAAAGAACCTACTTTACTTAATCTGTCTTCAATATTTGCTACTGAATCACCTCTTTCTACCAGACGCCGTCTCAATTCCTCAATAGGAGGCTCATCAAAAAAGAAGGGTAGAACCTGATTAGTATAGTTAAGTAAAATGGGCACAATCTGAGGAATAAGTATCATTAAATGATCATCTAATGAATTTCTGGCTGCATCTAAATTAGTTTTCCTGGTGCCATGATGGACATTTTTATAAGGATTAGCAGTCCAGGCGAACTCACCTACTTGATCTAATCTTACAAAGTCAGGCACCGTAACGTATTCGTATTCCCCAGATAAATCTGTATCTCTTTGAATCCTGGTAGTAGTACTAGTAACAAGATTATAGCCTAGTTTAATTAACTCTTTAGCGGCAGTAGTTTTGCCAGTGCCAGATTCTCCACTAAGAACGATAATTCTGCCCATAGTTATAATTAAGAAGCCCCTTGTTTAAATTAATTTATAAACCCAGCTGGAATTAATCACAAAGTTCAATTAACTGTTTTTCTAGAATATCATCAATACAAGCCGCTTCCTCACCTTCTATTAGGACTACTGGAATTAATTGGATTGAATTTAGTGGACCATCCTTAGTAAGATCAAATTTTATTTTTCCTACAAAAGCTCCAGCTGGATCTATTTTTGCTTCATCTAGAAGAAAATCTTTCTCATTATTTTTATCTTCTATTTTAACATAGATCCCTTCTAAAGGCATAATTAAACCATTCTCCACTGTAAATCTAAGTTCCTTAGTTTCTGGCCTATAACAAATGTCTTCCTTGCCGCTGACAACTAAAAATTTCCAATCAATATTTAGGCCGCATTCAATTTCTTCTACTGGGGGACCAAAGAAAAAAAAGAACAAGAACAAACCAGCTGCAAGAACTAAAGTGATGGCTAGTACTGTCATCATCACTGTCGTGATTGCTCTCTTTTCCATTAGATAACAGAACTGGGATAGAATATTTAAATCTGTTTATTATTGAATTGTTAATGCATAAACGTAAGCTTACAACCGCAAAACACTGCTAGGTATTAGACCGACGCGGGAATAAGCCTCAAAGATCTTAAATTAGTTTTGATCAAAAAAAATTACGGCTGTCTTGGCAGTCGATTGATTTCATTGCGGAGAAATCCTAAGGCCTCGGCCAATTCTCTCATCTCTTGTTCTAAAGTAGCGATTTGGGTAGCAATAAGTAATTTATTGCTTCTGCTGCTGTTTTTTTTCAAATAATGAATTTCTTTCATGACATTTGTTCCAATCATGTTAAGAGTTGCTTCTACTCTCTCCAATTTTCCAATAGTTATTTTTAAAACAAAACCTAATCTTTTGAAGTGAGACTTAAAAAGAACAGTCTCCCGATACGCATGACGTCCAATCCACTCTTCCCCACTGAGATCAAATTTACTTTTTGAGGAACGGTTTATCTCCCTTGTTAACTCATCCTCAAAGTTTTCTGCAAATTTTTCCTTTACTTTATCATTAACTAACTGAGGCGGGTAATCAGCTAAGAAATCCTGCCAGTCATGAGCGGTTACGGTTTTAAAAGGTGCTTCCTCAACTGGACTTTTCGAATATAATTCTGAAAGATGATTTATTATTAGACCGATCTCCAAGCCTAATTTTTCTTGCATTTTCTTAGTTTGTTCTAAGAGCACGAGAAGACCATACCCGGTATTTTGAGAAGGAGAGGTTTGAATCCTGACAAATTTGGCCATATTCAGAAATGGCACATAATATTTTGGAAAACGATCTTCTAATTCTAATATTTCCCCCATTATTGCTTCTAATTTGCTAATAAAGGTCATGCTCTGGGGAAATTTGATGTAAATATAAACCTATTTAGGATTTTCATTTATTTAACAACTTACCAGATTTTCTCCAACTACAGCTTTTTCTATACAGATTTCTTCATTATCATATAACTTAATTTTTGGTGATATTTTAACTTGTCTAACTTTTCCAATACTCGCATCAAATGGTATTTGACCATCATAAATACCCCCCTTGGCTAGGTTTATAGCAGCTAATTCAAACGTTTCAGCTTTTTCACTGCCTATTACATTAACAATTAAGCCTTGAATATCAGTAGTCAATCCGTTCTGAATCTTGAACATAATTTGGTTATTCAACAAACAAAAACTTTCTGCCCTTAATCCAATTTCTACAGGACAAACTGCTGCTGACTCTATTTGAGCCCGACCCAAATTCATAAAGAAAACTCCGATCGCTACAGAAAAACTTAACAGCAAAAAAGAGGCCATTAGTGGAGTTATTCCTTTCTTGTTCATCATTATCTGAAATAACTACTAATATAATAAACCTAGCCTTAAGGTACTTATGTATGTATTTAGTTCGCATCTAAATTAGCACTGCCGCCTAGAATCTTACTCAAGATAGACGTTGACGGCGTATAGACTCGGTCGCGTCAGATAAGAAACTATAGTGGCAAGATTCGCGGCAGTGCTAATTTTTATAGTAACTAAATACGTACGTACTGATTTAGTCTTCTTACGCAATGAGCATCGGCTCGCCTTTGGCTACTTTAATACTATAGAGAATTTTGAATAATTAGTTTTTATCGACAAAATTCTCTAAGAGACTTTGAAATGGTCGGGATTTTATTATAAACAAGAAGAAAAATTAGCATAATCCCTTTTTTTCAAAGTTCTCTATAGCAAAAATTCCCACTGGAACATGAAAATAAACATTCGATTTATTTTCAGTTCATGAAAAACGGGGTTTTTCAGAACCGAAATTTCTTAAATTTCGTGTTCTGAAATTAAGTAGTTTATTAATTTCATGAACTTCCTTTTTGCTCGATGTTATTGACCAGCAGGCTCGCATATTGATGCTCATTGCCTAGACTGAATACATACCCTTAAAAACTATGGCTTCCAGTGAGTTTTGCCTCTGTGTTTAATCTCAGTTATCCGATGTACTGGGATAAATTTTTCCATACCATTAGAGATATAAACAACGAATCCTTTCTCAAAACCCTTAAGGTGCTGGCCACTAAGGACAAGCTCACGATTTTTAATTTTATCACGAAATCTAATTTCAAATAAATGTTTTTCTGGATGATCTTGAATATCATGCAGTAAATTATGCAGCGGACTACTTTTGCCACCAAAAAGATTATTCCCTTTAAGAAATAACCCTGAAAAAGCAATCATAGCCAAACCAGTTAACATACTTACCCACCATATCTCAATATAAGGTAAACTGCCTACGCCATCCCATAAACCAACCCAAAAAAATACTACTCCCATAATACCAAAAATCGACCAAAAGTATTTTTTAATTGTGACTAGCGTAGATAATTTCATAATCTCCAATACCTCTCTCCTTTAAAACGGATCTCTTTGATGCGATGGATAGGAATAAACAATTCTTCATTTTTTTGAGGATGTCTGGCGATTAAAGCATTTCTTTCCATTTTAATTATCTGCGTGGCAGGTATTTTCATTTCTTGTTTGAGATTCTTATCATAATAAGTTATAACAAACAGGCCTCGTTTAGGGTGATCACGTATTTTTCTAGTTATTTTATCTACTGCTTTCTCCAAACCGCCTAAAGGGTCAAACTCATTAAATATTAATCCTGAAAAAGTTAACATAGCAAAGCCAACAAATAAAAAAATGAAAGGATCACCAAAATAAGGGATTTCATAAATGCCATCCCAAGTTCCTTTCCAGACAAAAATCACCGCAATAGCTGAGTACAATGACCATAAAAAATGTTTATCTTGTTCTCTTAACATCATTTGACATCTTTTTTATATTATTAAGCAAGAAGAAGTTAAATACCTTTCTATTTTCTTTGTGCCACTCTTAAAGAGACCTTTTTAGCTTTAAAGAGAATTTTGAATAATTAGTTTCTTATCCCTAAAATTCTCTAAGAGACTCTGTCACAGTTGTTCCGAGGTTGCTTTAGGCAACCTTTGAAATGGTCGGGATTTTATCATAAACATTTATCTAAATCCCTATTTTTCAAAGTTCTCTAAAGAAATTGTTACAGAATTTACCTAACCTATTTACTGATTTTTTCATTCCGGCATCCATATTTCCTTGAAAAAATTAATAAATGAACTTTAACTACAGCTTAAACATGGATCTAGAATTCGACCTTAACAAATCAGTAGATGAAAACGCCGGCAGGTATTTTGATCTTTCTAAAAAAGCAAAGAAGAAATTAGAAGGGGCAGAAAAAGCTTTAAAAGAGTCTAGATATAAATTAGAGAAACTGGAAAAAGATGATGAACGATTTTGGCAGGATGAAGGAAAAAAACATCATAAGAAAGAACGCAAGCCAGAATGGTACGAAAAATTTCATTGGTTCATATCTTCAGAAGACTTCTTATGTATAGGTGGTAAGGATGCTACCTCTAATGAAATAGTTGTTAAAAAACACTTGGAGCCTGCTGATTTAATTCTACATACTGATATGGCCGGTTCACCTTTTTTTATAATTAAAAATGGACAGGAAGCTACAGAAACAACTTTAAATGAAGCTGCGCAAGCTGTGGCTGTTTATTCGAAAGCTTGGAAATTAGGTCATGCCACTGCTGATGTATTCTATGTTAAACCGGGACAGGTAACTAAAGAAGCCCAATCTGGTGAACATGTACCTAAGGGCGCTTTTATGATTTATGGTAAAACTGATTACTTGCACCCTAGAGTAGAATATGCTATTGGTTTAGTAGATACTGAAATTATAGGCGGGCCTTTAACAGCAATTGCTAAAAGAACTAAAAATCTAATAGTAGTAATTCCAGGAGCTACTAAAAAAAGTGAACTGGCAAAGAAGATTAAATTTAAACTAAAAGGCGGAGACTTAGATGATATCATTAAATTTTTACCACCTGGTGGAGCCGAAATTAAGAAGTAAACCTTTTAAATACAGCTAATTCTTATCATCCTAAGCCCCTGTAGTATAACGGATACTAATCTAAGTCAAGCTTGGATGTAGCTGAAAAGTACGCGGGATTGCGGATATCGGAGATTAAACATTTCCAGAAGGTCTTAGCAGAAATCCTGAGATCGGAGTTCGATTCTATAACAAATATAGCGAAGTTCTCCGCAGGGGCATTTTATTTTAGTTATAACCAAATTTATGTCTTTCCTTATTTTAGTGCTAAAATTATGCAAAACTTATGTCGCTAACTAAGAACTAGAAGAACTTATTAGATAAAGAATAAATAATTTACGAATGTTTTTAAATTATAAATTATTCTAGTGTTTATGACGATCAAAACTTATCTTTTTGACTTCGATGACACGATAATCAATACTAAAATCTATGCAGAGATGTATGAACCGGTTCTAAAAATGATTAAAAAGAAATTAAATATTAAGGATATTAATGCCAAAGCAGAAGAACTTGGATTAACTAAAAACAAATTCGGCCGATGGGATACAGGAGACCTCTGTCGAGAACTGGGAGTATTAGAAATGTACTATCAAATTCTTGAAAAACATATTAAAGTTGTTCCAGTGTTGCATGACACCATTATCACTGTTTTTAAAAAAATAAAAAAACAAAATAAAACCATCGGTATCATTTCCAACTCCATGATTCGAACTATTACTGCTTATTTAAATAAATACAAACTGCATGAATATCTTGATTTTGTCTTCTCTAGTGATGATACCGAGTCTAAGAAAAAAGAAGAAATTTACTGGCAAAAGCTCATCAAAAAACACAAACTTAAACCTAAAGAATGTTTAGTTATCGGTGATGATCCTATACAGGATGAAGAAGTTCCAAATAAATTTGGTTTTAATACTTTTATCATTAATGATGCAAAAGATTTAGGAAAAGTTATTTAGTTAAGTAAGCTTCTTCTTCATTACATTTGTTCCAACTTTTTAATCCTGTCATCAATCGGTGGATGGGTGTTGAAAATCTTGGTCAATGCTCCTTTGCGAAAGGGTGAAGAAATAAACAAATGCGCTGTGGCTTTGTTGGCATAATCTACTAATGGATCTGGATCGCCTTTTATTTTTCGCAGAGCATCAGCTAATCCCTTTGGATATCTTGTCAGTAATGCGCCATCAGCATCGGCCAGAAATTCTCTTTTGCGCGAAATGGATAATTTAATCAGTTCGCCAATCAACGGCGCGAGAATGGCCAACACTATCCCTACCACCATCAACAGCAGCCCCAGCTGATTCCCTTCCCTGCGCCGACCATGCGCACCAATCCAGAAACTGCGCAAAATGAAATCAGATAATAATACTGTTAATCCAACCATCACTGCTGCAAGCATCATTACGCGGATATCATAATTCTTGACATGAGACATCTCATGAGCAATTACCCCTTCTAACTCCAGGCGGTTCAACTTATTCAGCAATCCAGTAGTTACAGTTACAGAAGCATGCTGCGGATCTCTACCAGTTGCAAAGGCATTGAGCGCGCTATCATCAATCACATAAACTTTTGGCGGCTTGGGCAATCCAGCGGCAATCGCCAGCCCTTCTACTGTATTAATCAGATGAACATACTCTGGCTTGGTGGCTTCCTTGGCATGCATCATCGTAAGAATGGCATTCGCTCCGCTATACCAGCTGAACAAGAAATACACTATGCCAATCACTACTGCTAATCCAATTCCAAAATAACTGTTGCCGTAGGCTAATCCAAGTACTAATCCTAAAGAAATAACCAATCCAAAAAAGAAAAATATTAGCAGGAAAGTTCGGCGCTGGTTTGAAGCAATTTCTTCGTAAATGCCCATAGCCTAGAATTCCACTTTAATGGCTTTTTTCTCTTCCTGTGCGGTCTGGAAGAATTCCCGTTCCTTGAAGCTAAACAGCTTGGCAAAGATATTCTTTGGAAACACTTGGATAGCTTGGTTAAGATGCATCACAGTGTCATTATAAAATTGACGTGCATAGGAGATCTTTGATTCGGTTCCTGCTAACTCCTCTTGAAGCATCTGGAAGTTTTCGCTGGCTTTCAGCTGTGGATAGTTTTCAGCAACAGCAAAGATAGACTTTAAGGCTTCGGTGATTTGGTTATTAGCTTTTGCTTTCGCCTGCATCGATCCAGATACTAAAGATGTTCTTGCTTTGGTCACTTCTGTCAGTACGCCTTTTTCATGTTTCATATATCCTTTTACGGTATTTACTAAATTAGGGATCAAATCATAACGCCGTTTTAACTGTACGTCGATTTGAGCCCAGGCATTATCTGTTCGCAGCTTTAACTTAATTAGGCTATTATAAATGTAGATCACAAATAGTAGTACGATTACCCCAATAATGATGCCAATTGTTGTTCCAGTTACCATGTTAACCTCCTTATTCATCCTTCAAATGTAGTTCTATTTTTAAACCTTATCATAAAGAGTTTTGAATAAGCCTTGTGTAAGTCCATAGGTGATAGACTTTCACTCCTGAAAGAACAAATAGGTTTGCTTATTGCGCAAAGCTTATGTTTATATCGCGAGGGCAGCAAATCATCAAATAAATTTTGTCTGAACTATAGTAAAAGACATAAATAATTATACTAAAATTAGGTCTTTTCTATATCGGCCTTGGAAAGAAATGTTTATCTTGTAGATCAATAGCTAAAGATGTATAAGTAAACGATTCGGAATTTGGTTTGCCATAACTAATAAAATAATGGCCGTCTACTTCAAAGAAATCTTTGCTTAATAGATCTACGGCTAAATGAGTATAAGGAAAAGGTATACTGCCATCGGAAAATACATTCTGCATAAAATCAGCATCAGATTCAAACTTCCCGGCATGCATCATTGCAAATAAAGAAGGATTATAACCGCAAGCTACTAAAATATCTAGAGCTTGCTTATCAGCTCCAAACTCTAGTTCATTTTGATAAGCTTCTCTCTCTTCAGCCGAAAGAACTCTTATACTTGTAATATTCTTATATTTTGGTCTCATCGGACTGCTTAACCAGAAGTAATATATAAAGATTTGGCATAATTGCAACTAAACAGTAGTTAAATACTAGAAACAACAATTTTATATTGCTTTCTCTAAAATCTTAACAGATGGTAAAAACTATCTCTATAAAAGATGCATTAAAACTAGATGCGATATTAATAGATACTAGAACCCCTAAAGAGTTTAACGAAGATCACTTACCTAATGCTATTAATTTGCCGATTCTCTCCAATGAAGAGAGGCATTTAGTGGGTATTACTTATAAACAAGTTTCTAAAGACAAGGCTGTTGAAAAAGGGATTGCATTCTTCTCGCAAAAACTTCCAGAATTTATGAAAGATATTGACCAGTATAGAAATAAAACCATCATTTTTTACTGCTGGCGTGGAGGAATGCGTTCTAGAGCGGTAGTTGCGTTGCTTGATTCTCTTGGCTACAATGTTCTGCAATTGGAAGGCGGCTATAAATCATATCGCGCTCATGTCAGGGAAAGATTAGATCATTTCATTTTCAAACCAAAACTAATTGTTCTTTGGGGTTTAACTTGTACTGGTAAAACTGAGTTATTAAACCAGTTTCCAAATTCTTTAGATTTAGAAAGTTTTGCCCAACATCGCGGCAGTTTATATGGTGGAATTGGTTTAGCTCCAAATTCACAAAAAAAATTTGAAAATTTATTGCTGCAAAGGCTGGATAGATTAAGTCAAGAAAAAAAGATCTTAATAGAAGGAGAAAGCAGAAAAATTGGCGATGTGCAAATCCCTGAATTTCTTTACAAATTAATGTTAAATAGTACGAATATTTTAATCACTAAATCTTTAAACAACAGAGCAGAGTTTGCGGTTAAGGAATATTTTTCTAATCAAGATTCCATTGAGAAAATTAAGATGGTAACTCAGTCCTTGTTTAAAGTAATATCTAATCAACAAAAAAATGAAATTATAAAGTTATTAGATAACAATAAATTAAAAGCTGCAGCTAAAATTTTGTTAGAGTTTTATTATGATCCACTTTATAATCATACCTTAAAACAAAAGAAGTTTTCTTATATTATTAATAATGATAATTCAAACGAAGCTGTGAAAAATCTCAACCTTTTTTTACAATCTGCCAATCCATCTCAATTTAGGATTACTACTGGTTAAAAATCTAACTGAATCTTTAATATCTTGTGGAGGCTGGAACCTTTCTAGAATTTCAGCTATTTCTTCTGCTGCCACTGGTGCTAATTTAGCTTCTGGAATTCTTCCTTCAATTATTTGTTTTAAAACAACTCCTAAGGCAAAGTAATCTGATCCTTCAGTGGCCTTACCAGTTGCAATCAAATCTTTACAGAAATATCCCCTGCTTCCAATAATTGTGTTAGTTGGTCGTCTTAGTTCAACTTCACTAGTCACTCCAAAATCAATTAATTTTGGATCAATTACATCTACAATATTACTTAATTTAATATCACGATGCAGCACCTTTTTACTATGGCAATACCTTAGAGCATCTCCAATACTATCTCGAATTTTTCTGATATTGTCAGGCGTAAAATAATAATTTTGCTGTGTCAAAATAGGACTGGCGGACTATCGGTCAATAGACCGATAGCATGCTCACTTCGTTCGCCGCCAGCCTAATTTTGATCACGCCAGTATACCACGAATAGATAAGTGTATTGCTTACAATCTACCATTCAATAGAATGGTGGTATACTTAGCGTATTAAATCAGATAAATCACAATCTCCAGCCCATTCTGTTAAAAGAACCTTTCCATCAATCAAATCATAAAATGAAGCAATATGGGGATGGCCGCTAACTTTCTCTAGCCTTCTGGCTTCATCTTCTAAACAGTTTCTATATTTAGGATTTGCTGCTATATCATTTAATAAAAGTTTAGCTGCATAAAATCTATTTTCCCTTTCCACCTTAAATACTCTGGAAAATCCTCCTTTTCCAATGTACTCGCGAACTTCAAAATTTTCTAGAATAATACCGAATGCTTCACCCTCATCTTTCTCAAGAATTACCATTGTTCACAATTTGTGATATAACTCCTCTAACAATTTTTTAATTTCATCAACAGTTTTCACCTTGATCAAATCTTCCCTAACTTTTTTGCTGCCTTTACAACCCTTAGTGAAATTCATTGCTTGCATTCTAACGTTTGCAAATTTAATAGAGGGATAATCCTGGGCGTAACTTAAATACTGGAAGAAAGTTTTCAGCTTGCCTTTACTTGAAACTTTTCTATATTTACCTTGTTCCAAATATTGTTTAATTTGTGAAAATAAGAATGGATTTTTGGCAGCAGCCCTGCCAACCATAACATAATCGCAGCCAGTTTCATCTAACATTCTCTTAGCATCCTCTGGAGTTTCGATGTCACCATTGCCGCAGATAGGGATTTTAACAGTTTCTTTCAGCTTTTTGATTAAACTCCAGTCGGCTCTTCCAGAATATCCTTGCTTCACCGTTCTGGGGTGCAAAGTGATCATCTGCAATCCTTCTTCTTCAGCAATTTTAGCTATTTCTAAATATTTATCTGGGCTGGTCACTCCTGCTCTCATTTTAACAGTTACTGGCTTATCTGTTGCATTTACCATGGTTCTGAATATTTTTCTAGTCAAATCCGGCTCCTGCAATAGAGCTGAACAAGCCATTTGCTGTGTTATATGAGGAGCCGGACAGCCCATATTAAAATCAATAATATCAAAATGCGGTTCGACAATCTTAACTGCTTTCTCAATCTTATCCAAATCAGACCCAAATAATTGTATTGAAACAGGCCTTTCTTTTGAAGAGAATTCTATAAATTTAGTAATCTCATCAAATTTAGCTTCTATAGCATGAATACTAATAAATTCTGTTACAACTAAACCAGCCCCCAATTCCTTACAAATTAATCTAAGTGCGGGGTCACTAACTCCTGCCATTGGTGCAAAGAACGCTTTACTGGTAAATTCAGGTAACATTAACTTGGAATAATGAGGTTACTTTAAATGTTTAATGTTAGATTTAAACTGGTTTAAATTCTCCGGCTTTAAAATGCCGGATGATATACTAGTCTTGTTTCTAACTATTCTTTCAGCTAGTCTTTATCCTTTTCAATTCTAGTTTTAGGATATTCTATTATCCTTCAGAATTTTCTAGATAGTTAGCTTTACATTAAATAATCAGAAAGCCATGCACTTTAGTGCGTGGTGGAGAGAATTTCCAGCTTATTTAGGATTTGATACTAAGTTTGAGACAATGGTTTCTTCATGTAACTTTTGTAAATCAACTTTTTCGCTAATTAAATCTTTTCTCGATCTTTTAACCAAACAGCTAAATTTCACAACAAAGAAATAAAAATGCAGGAGTAACATTTAGCTTGAGGTGTAGTAACAGCACTAAACAATCCCTATTTTAATCTTCAAATAGTACAATCGTTTTTTCTGGAATTCTATTTGGATCAATTCCATCACCTGACTTAAAACCTCTTCTAGGCATAATATAATATGTAGTAGGATAATTCCATTGCTTGCCGGCAATCTGTACTGCTGGTCTGTCGGAAGTAACTATTCCGCCATAGATGTAGCCAACAAAAATGCTAGTATTTTTAGGCAAATGGTTAATATCTAGATTTAATTTACTTTTATCTGAAGCCGGTTTTCTCATTTCTTCTAATATCTCTTTGCCAGATCTAACTAACCCATTAGGAAACAAATAGATCGTAGTTTCAGAGCCGTATTCTTCACCGGCGATTTCCCAAGCGGTATTGCCGTCTTTGCTAATTATTTTTGGTCCAGCTTTCTCTTCTGGTGAATCCGATCCATTATCAATAGGGTTCTCTGAATTATCATATAAATAATCAAATACAATATTTACTTTTTTGTCCGTAGACTTTGTTAATCTTCTGGCAGCTATGTCTGGATCATTTCCTGGCCTACTAGACAAACCTAATCTATTTCTGGTTTTCATTCTTCCTAACAACATCGCGCACTTTCTTCTAGGCCGGTGTTTCCCTTTATTATATTTATTGGGATTACCATAAGCCACTTGGCAATGCGGTAAAATAAAATTATCTTCTATTCCGTAGCTTTTTTTAAGCTGCGTTAATAACTGTTTAATGGCGACTTGTTGTTTAGTTGTTAATTCTCGGTAATGATAACCAACAATTTCAACTCCTATTGAGTAACGGCTTAACCCAGTTAGATTATTCCACATACTTCTGCCGGCATGATTAGCTATTTTCTCTGAAGCTATAATTCTTTTAACTTTACCATCGGTATGCACTAAATAATTGCAGCTGCCATCTGTCTTGACAGTGTTTAAGCTGCTTCCATCATGTCCTTCAGTGGTGTGTAAAATGATCAGTTTAGTATAGGGCCGGTTAGGCCTACTTTTATCCCATTTACTAAAATCATTAGCAATGAGTAATTCTGAAGAAGCTAAAGCCTTTTCTCTTCTTCCTAGCAATCCTCCTAAAAATCCGGCAGCTCCAGCGGCTGCTTTAGCTGCAGATGCAGTTATTTCTCTTCCAGCAGCTGCAACCGCTGCCGTAGTTAATCCTCTTCTCAATCTATCAACAGAGCAGTTCTCAATAATAATTCCAATTGCTGGAGCGCATTTGTTTCGATCTCGGCGGTTTTTATTAATTTGTTTAACTTGGGCAGCAATTTCTTGAGAGATTTGTCGGTAAAATAATCTAGCTAATTTATTCTCTTCACGTCTAACTTTTCGGTAGAAATAATAATTTTGCCTTCTAAGTTTTCTAATCAGTTGATCAGCCTCAGCTTGTTTATTTTCGGCAGATTTAACTTCATTTTCATCCATAACTAATTTTAGAGAAATAGCAAAGGACTTAATTGCTTCCAACATATCATTAATATTACCTTCTAAAATTAAGTCATCTTCCGGCATAGAACTAATTTTATTTAACTCTATTTAAGTTTGTCGATATAGTAATTGTGAAATCTTTTCAAACAATACGTCACAAGTACTAATACACAAAATAGATCAACTATTTTTAGTATAGAAATAAAATTAAAATAAAAAAAATAAAAAAATTTATCGTCTTCTTTTAGCTTTGCGCTTAGAAGCTCTGGCTGCCTTTTTTCTGACAGCTTTTCTTTTCATGGTCTTTTTCTTACCGCCTCTTTTCCGACCACGAGCCATTTTAGCGCGGGCAACGTTTCCATTCTGATCTAGGAAATATAAATAACCAGAAACCTTTTTAACACCTGTCCTAGCAACTACTTGGGTTCTAGTTTTGCCCTTTTTTCTACCAGCTCTACTCATCTTTGCACGGGCAACATCCCCGTTTTTATCGACGAAATAAAGGTAGCCTGACTCTTTTTTAACACCTGATCTTGCAACAACTTCAGCCATCCTCACTTACCTCCTCTTTTAACACGAAAATATCGTGATTTCTAGCTAAAATGATTCTTTTATAGTTTATAAAGCTATCGGAGTTTTTGTTCCAGCCGCTCAGAGAAATAGTCGACAAATTGTTAGCAGTTAATTTTTTTATAGATGAACGTACGTATTTAGTCTTCTTACGCAATGAGCATCGGCTCGCCTTTGGCTACTTTAAAACTATAGCAAAAATTCCTCTTGCAATCTCCTTTTTGCTCGACGTTATTGACCAGCAGGCTCGCATCTTGATGCTCATTGCCCAGACTAAATACGTACAGATTAACTCATAATTTAATTTCTTCAGCAACCTCATCCAGCCGTTGTAATACCCTTAAGATGTTAAATCTTCCATCCCTCCAGTTGATGTCGCTTATCTTATTAAGATCAATTGTTTTAAACCATTTTGGTTCTAACAATCCTACCTCTACACTTCTTCTTCCGTATTCTCTAGCTAGATCGCCTAGATTATCTTTTCTTTCTCTGATACTTCTGAGAGGTTCATATTTTGACAAGCCAATGCTGGAGAAACCTTCTGGATCTTCAAAGTAGTACACAACGTGTGATAAAGATATTCGGTCTGTTACTATTACTGGCCCAAAATCAAGCAGTCGCGGTTCGAAACCCAGCGGTTCCATTAAATAGGCAGCAGCTAGCGCTCCGTCCAGACAAATGCCTTTTCCCCTCTTTAAGGTGTTTACAGCTGAGCCAATATGGTTCCTGTAAATTAAAGGCCAACAATATCTTAAGCCTTCAACTATAGATCTAACTTCTTCTGGTGAAGCTGGTGTTGGAATCATTTTTTTAATATTTCTTCAGCCATCAACGCGTCATTTAGATTAATCACGCCTTTTTCAAATTTTTCTTGGTCATCAAAGCCTACTCTAGGACAAGTAGTGTTGATCCAAACCTGTACAAACGGAAAATCTTCCAAATGATCAAAAGAAACATTGTTGTCGATAAAATAAAAGAATTTCTTAGTTGGAAATTTGTGTTCTAGTTCAAAGGCCGGCCTTAATTGTTCCTGGCCGGGTTTGGTGGTTATAATCACTCCTACTTTATCAGAAGCCCAGAACTTCATCAGAGATGCACGGTATTTTCTAAGGATAACTGCAACGTCTTCTTTACTTAGGGTAAACATTTTCTTTTGAATTGGATCGTTGCAAATAACTTCTTTAAAGTTCCCTCCATCCTTTTGTCCATAGACTAAAGCTAGAGGATGGAATCTGCCGTCACCAATATATAAGTAGCAGTCTACTTCTTCTTGCAGATTCAAAGAATTTTTATAGTTATCGCATCCTAATAATTGAGAAACAACATTAGCTCTATCAGGTTTTGAAGTAATAATTATAAAATCCTGCAATTGTTCTTTTACCTGATCTAATTTAAACACGAACTGGACTGAAGCATATAATCCAATTTTCTTATAACTATTCTTTTGAAGGTAATCTAGAGTTTCCTGGCACAATCCAACTTTCCCGGTATATTCAGCTTCTATAAATAAAACGTCCATTTTAATTCAAATAACCCTCTAGTGAATTTGTGGTTGTAACCGGAACTGGCTGCGGCTTTAATTCCGGAAATTGCTTTTCTTTAACTCCGTCTGTAAGTTTTTGCCATAATGACTCTCTGTCCAACAGTTTTGGATCAGAACTTCTGATGTACATAGCTGAGCTCCAGCTAAACCAAGCATAACCTTGCGCAATTCCCTTTACGCCTTCCAAAAACTGAGTCGTATCTCGTTCACTTAAGAAATTATAAATCTCAACAAATCCGATCAGCGTGGAGACTATTCCTAAACCCATTAACGGTAAACGTACTTTTCGATCTTCCTTTCTACATGATTCTAGGTATGTGTCTTTTACTCGTGAACGTGCTTCTAAATCTTGATGATCTCTCAATAAATTATTTAAAACTTTTTCTTCAAATAAATTAATTCCAGATAGAGCGAGTGAACTAAATCCGAAAAATGGATGTTCCGCTCCAAAACAAAGACCAGAATTAGCCATAAATAACCATTTTGCTTTCTGATTGTATTTAGCTGCCAAATCAAACTTGTCCATTCCAGTTTCTTTTTCTATTTGGACAGCATACCAGGTATAAGCTCCCAGTAATTGTTCATCCACCCACTTTAAAGGAGCTAACAACTCTTCTAACATCTTACCATCCCTCCTTCTTGACAAACCGATTATGCCCCCAGCTAATCAGTAAATCAACCCCCATCCCCTTTAGGCCTAGTGGGATATCGCAGGCTCCAAAATTGGACCCTAGCCAAATCAAAACTCTTACTCCTTCTTTCGATAAATCTCTTTCAATATCTTCAGCATAATTTTTCATACCATCTGGTAATTGAATGCAGACAGTTTTAGCTTGTTTATCCTTTATAGCTGCAATTGCTTTTTCCAATTCTACTTTGTATAGCGCCATTATCTAAGAAACCACCGATAGTAATGTTTTTATATACCGTTTTTATATATCTTTCTATGGATAATTTAATCAGAAATACCATCAGCAAGTTTCAAGATTATCGCTCTAAAAGGTTGAAAAGACTAGCAGTATTCCTAGTAAGTAAAAAGATCACTGCTAACCACTTAACTCTCTTATCATTTATCTCAGCTTTACTTGCCGTTTATTTCCTCTTTAATCAATGGCACCTCTTAGTTATCTTTACAGCATTGCACTTAACCTTAGATGCTGTTGATGGAGTAGTAGCCAGAATCAGCGGAGAAAATTATTCCGGCAAATTATTGGATAGTCTTTCTGATAATCTTCCTATTTTTTTATTAATACTAAAGCTCGGCTGGTATTTCAATGATGTTTACGCTTATTTAATCGCAGCTCTTTTTTGTTTGGGATATGTGATTCATCTAGTTTCAAAATTTCAGGCGCCTTTCATTCCTTTCAGAACTGCTGGATTAATTTTGATGATCATGTTTACCTTCTCCATCAAACCATCCCTACTAACTGGAAGTTATTTGGCAGCAGGAATAATCTCAGTTTATACTTTAGCCAGACAGCTGCAATATTATTTAATAAAATGAAAATCCTAAAATATGATTTTTCCACCAGTGTATTTTCACTGGTGGTGTAGCCATCTCTTTGATTGGAAAAATCATGGTCGAAAAACCGCCCCGAGCGAAGCGAGCATGCCACTGGTGTTGAGCCCGCAGGCG
>Ga0209542_10008059_pt1 | contig 19814 bp, 17 predicted proteins | sample RifCSPhighO2_01_FD_184028 | JGI IMG/M metagenome (GOLD analysis project Ga0209542, IMG submission 184028) | Soil microbial communities from Rifle, Colorado - Rifle CSP2_plank highO2_0.1 (SPAdes) (version 2) | ecosystem: Environmental > Terrestrial > Deep subsurface > Rock core/Sediment ...
AATTCAATATCAGAGTATTAGAGCTCGCTGACCGCGAGTGCAAAGACCCTGCCGATTACGTCAAGAGATATGGCGCGGGATGGATTGATGCGGTCTCGTCGGCTAAACCGGTCATTGACTACTATTTTGACCGGGCTCGCCGGGCATACGACCCGACCTCGGCCGAAAGCAAGAAAAGCATCATCGCCGCCGTGGCTCCGTTCGTGAAGCGATTGTCTTCCAAGGTGGAGCGTTCCCATTGGATCGCCCAGTTGTCGGCGCTTTTGCGCACTCCGGAAGACGCCATCTCTTCCGACGTCATGTCTTTCAAGGACCCCGTCCTTGACCTGCCTGACGGCGGACGGGACGACAGGAACGGGGCAAGCGTCTCGGATGCTGGCAGCAAGGAAATTGTTTCTGGACCGGCTGTTCCTAGAGATCTGCCGGACATAGTGAACGAGGCCTTCCTTTCGGTCGTCCTTCGCGATCCGTCGCTTTTCCGCGAGGAATTGCCAAGCGTGCCATATGAGCTCCTCCATCCGCGGACAGCCGAAACGCTTCGGCGTATCTCGGCCCTGCTTGCCCGGGCGAAAGACCCGGACGGGCCTGACACGTTCCTGTTCGCCGACTTGGCGGCCGGCTACAGTGAGAGCGAGGCCTTGCCGCTGGAATTCGCCAATCTTCGTTCGCAGGAATTATGGAAAGGATTCAGCGACGACCAGCTTAAGGCCGAGTTCCAGACGTTGCTCAACGCCGTCCGTAAAAGGGCTTTGAGCACCCGCCTGACCGAGCTCCAGTTTGATGTCAAGGAAGCGGAGAATGCCAAAGACACGGTCAAACTGGAAAACTTATCACGCGAGTTCCAAGAGCTTGTAGTTCAATTAGCTGGTTTAAATATATCTAATGTCCAAAAAGAAACTCAAATCCGCCAATCGGCGGACGAAGAAAAGGATACTCAAAAAGAAGTCCGCCAGCCGCCGGACAAAAAAACACCTCAAGCGGCCCGCCCGGATGAACCGTTCGGCCGGGAAAGTATCTAAGAAACCTCTGAAGAAGAAGGCGATTTCGGGCGGGAAACAGGTCATCAGCGAAAGCGCCATTGAAGCTGTCATAGAAAAGGCGCGCCACCGCGGGTTCATCACCCAAATGGAGGTTTTAAACGCTTTTCCCAATTTTGAAAAGGATATCGCCGGCCTGGAGGCCTTGTATGAGCGGCTGGAGGCCTCAAATATAAACATCATTGAGTCGGGGAGGGTCTTTGAGGAGGACAAGAATAAAGAATACGAGGAGAAAAAGAAGATACAGGATGAGTTCGGCGATTCCTCGGCCGACTCGGTCCAGATGTATCTCAAGGAGATAGGCCAGCATCCTTTGCTTTCAAGCGAGGAGGAGGTAGAGCTGGCCAAGAGGATAGAGCGCGGGGACGAAGCGGCTAAGCACCGGCTCATCGTGTCTAATCTCCGTCTCGTCGTTTCCATAGCCAAGAAATACACCAACCGCTCGCCGAACCTGACCTTGCTGGACCTCATCCAGGAGGGCAACATCGGCCTTTTCAAGGCAGTGGAGAAATTTGATTACAAGAGAGGATTCAAGTTCTCAACCTACGCCACTTGGTGGATAAGGCAGGCCATCACCCGCGCTCTGGCCGACCAAGGCCGGACCATCCGCATTCCGGTCCACATGGTTGAGACCATCAACAAATATCAGCAGGTTGTCCGGCGGCTGGTCCAGGACCTCGGCCGCGAGCCGATGCCGGAGGAAGTGGCTTCCGAGATGGGCGTGGAGGTGGACAAGATACGCCACATCATGAAGATATCGCAGGAGACCATTTCCCTGGAAGCGCGGGTGGGCGACGGGGAAGACGACGGCGACAGCTCACTGGAGAATTTCATCAAGGACGAAGAGACCCTGTCGCCGGAGATGTCTACCGCCCGCAAGATTTTGAAGAATTACATCGGCGAGATAATCTCCGACCTGGCTCCGCGCGAGCAGAAGATATTGGACATGCGTTTCGGTCTGACCGATGGTGTGACCCACACTTTGGAAGAGGTGGGCAAGGTCTTCAACGTCACCCGCGAGCGCATCCGTCAGATAGAAGCCAAAGCTTTGGACAAAATCAGGCAACACCATAAGTTAGGAAAGTTAAAGGGATATGAATGAATATCGGCCCCGCCAAGCGGGGCCGATATTCATGTATTGAAAAATCTGCCGGTTCCGTTACACTATAACCATGTTCAGGGGATTAAGGCATAAAAAATCTTTCCTGATAATCCGCAATCTCATCGCCGTTGAGCTTGTTGCTTACGGCATCTTCGTCCTCTTAGCCATCCCGTTCCATTGGTCCAAGATATATCTCAACTACTTCGGTCCGGTCGCCTATTTTATACCCTTCAACGTTCTGGAGCTCATCGGTCTGGCCGCCTTCCAAATAGTCGTTATACTTTTCGTGGTGACGCGTTCTCTTCGCGATGATAACATCGGCGAGCTTATTAAAAGCGGCGAACATGAGCGGCTTGAGTTCAAGACCACCATGCGCTGGGACGTGAAGCGCGGCCAGGTCAACAAGGAACTTGAAAAAGGGGTCATGAAGACTGTCGCCGCCTTCATGAACTCCCAAGGCGGACAATTGGTCATCGGCGTTGACGACCAGCGGGGCATCAACGGCATAGGCCATGACTTTGATTCCCTCATCAAAAAGAGCCGCGATGGGTTTGAGAACCATTTCAATAATATATTCGGTTCTATGATCGGCCCGGAGTTCCGGCGCCATGTCCGGCTTTCGTTCCATGAGCTTGGTGATAAGGAGGTCTGCCTGGTCCAGGTGGAACGGGCCCGCCGGCCGGCGTATCTGAAAACTGACAACGGCGAGGATTTTTTCATCCGGACCGGCAATGCCACCACTTCTCTAAAAGTCAGCCAAGCGGCCGCCTATTTGGCCGATTGGCACCAGAGATAAAGTTGAGTTCGGTCATTTTTCCTGCTATTATGTAGTAACAATTGAATATTCCGGCGTAGCTCAATGGTAGAGCGGCTCCCTGTTAAGGAGATGGTTCCAGGTTCGAGTCCTGGCGCCGGAGCCATATGGGATTAGCCGAGTTAAAAGCTCTGCTTTTCTCTTTATTTACGGGCTTATTCAGATGTTCGAATATTTTATTTTGGTCTATTTTCTCTCCCATAAGCTCGCCGACTCGGTCAAAGATAATTTTAAACGCTTTGTGAAAGGAAACCTCGACTTTTTTGCCGTTTAGCGTGGTGTTCGAAAAAATCAGGGACAAAAGCAGTTTTTTGTCGTCCACCATCTCCTGTTTGTTCCGGTTGATGTAAATTTTCCATGCCTGCTTGGCCACTTGGAGGACCGTCACGCCCATTTCGAAGTATTTCAGGTTGGCATCCTTGTGCTTATTAAGGCTGTCCAGTATCTGATCCTGCTCGATTTTGTATTGCTCGAACTTCTTTTTATAAAAATCCTCACTGATTTTCTCGTCGATCTTGTCATCGTATATCTTGTCCAGTCTTTGCGTGGCGATTTCATACCGGCGATTGAGCTCGGATGTGGATTTGTCGCGGAATTCTATCTCCTCGCTATGGCTTTCCTTGAGAGCATCTTGGACCCAGGTGAGCATACTTTCCACGGCCTGCTCGCCTTTGGGGTTCAGCGAGTTCATGGTTTCTATCAGTTGGACGTCCAAGACCTCCTGCCGGACAAATTCCCGTTGCGTGCAGTTGCGATAATGGTTGCAGTGGCCGTACCAGTGACCTCGTTGTATTTCCCATGTTATCCGGCCTTTGCATTCGTTACAGCGGAAGACGTTTTTAAAGAGCGGATTATGCTTGAAATATCTCGGCGTGCCGTTGGTGTGCATGATTTCCTGGCACCGGTCATACAGCTCTTTGGTGATGAGCGGTTCGTGTTCACCTTTGGTCAGCCGGCCGTCCCAGCGGTTCATGCCGAAGTAGAACGGATCGCCGAGAAGTTGATGGACTCTTGAATGACTTACTTTATTTCCTCCACGGGACCGCAAGCCTTCAGCATAGATGACTTCGGACAGTTTTTTGGTTGAGTAGCGGTTAGTGGCGTATAGGTCAAACATTTTTTTAATGAGCGGCGACTTGTCCGGATCAATCACATGGATTTTATGTCCTTTCTCGCCAATGGTTTTATATCCAAGTGGCGGTTTGGCCGGAAGCCAGCCTTGGGACAGTTTTTCTTTTTGTCCTTTCCTGACGTTTTCAGAAAGCAGTCGGATATAATACTCGGCTGTGGCGACTTTAACTCGCCACATAAACCATTCGTGCGACTTGGAGTCTTTGTGAAGAGTACAGCCTTCTTTCACCAGATGAATGGTGTGTTTTTCATCGGCCAGTATCCATTCGTCGATCACCGGCACATCCGCGAAGTTTCTGGTGAGGCGATCGGTTGTTTCCACGAAGACCGTGTTGATCTTGGTTTTGGTTACATATTCCAGCATCTCATGGAATATTTTTCGCTGGATTTTTCCGGCGGCCGATTCCTGAATAGCAAAAACCTTCGTGAGCTCAAAGCCGTTCCGGTCGGCATAGTCATGAAGGAGTTTTTCTTGAGCCGGCAAAGAGTAGCCGGAGTCCTCTTGATCCTTTGAGGAGACACGGGCATATCCCACGGCTCGCATTGATTCATTTTCGTTTTGCATTGTCATAGTCATTTTTTTGTTAATAATTATTTGTTCGAATGCGACCTTTGGTACCAAGACACACCATACGCTAATTTTCAGAACAAGCTAAGCCGAGTTGCCCACATGCTTGGATTTTTCTCAAAATGTTGTAATTTCCTGTAATTTGTTGCATTTAAGTGTATTTATCCTTGTGTAAATTTTTACCAGATTTGTTGGCTTATGTTGGGTTTTGCCGGGTTTTAGTGTATTTATTTTTGTTTGATTCATTGCCGTTTACTGCTGATTGTTGCCGTTAAGTGTATTTATCATTTCCTGTTTTTCCTGAAGTTTTCTGATAAGAATTTGATCCTCGGCATATTGGCTATAAGCTTCTCTTAAGAATCCTTTCGCTCTGAACCACGACTTGACTGTATCAAGAGTCACTCCCACTTCACTGGCGATTTTCTCATAAGGGACACTAAGCCACCGCATCTCGATCGCTCGTTTGTGCCACGGTCTTAAGTAAGTGAGCTTGGGCATATTATTTGATTGACATCTTGCGAAGTAATTCCGCTCTGGCTTCGGTGATGCTTTTTAATTTCTCAGACCGGCCGTTAACTTCTTTATAATTTTCTTTAATTTCTTTTAAATCCTTAGCTTCTATATCACCGCCGTCCCATGCGGTCTGCTTGCCGCGCCGTCCGGTTTTACATGCTGATTGGTTTCCGTTCTGCGTCAGATGTAGGACGGAGAGCAAAGTAATGCTCCGGGGTTTGAACTTGGCATCCTCGCCCCGAGTTTTTGTGATTGCGATAAAACTCCACTCCTCGAGTTTGGCCAAACACTTCTTAATCGTTCGCCAGTCTTTTAAGCCGGAATAAATCAGAAGCGTTTTATTTGATGCTTCTACGGTTTGACTCGCTTTATTTGAAGCAATCTCGGTTAGGGCACAGTACACGTTGCGTAAGTTGCGGAACGCATCCACGCCGATGTGCTTATCAAGCCATTGCTGTCGCATGTATCGCAAGGCCGGCTTATCCTGATAAGCAAATGGCAATTCGCGGTAATCGCGGACCTTATATTTTTTGTCGCTCTGGTTCATTGTCATATGGCACTAAGAGCTCGCGGCCGCTTGTGATATCCTCGCAATAAAAACGCATCAGGGCGTCATAATAGCCCACGAGGTTAAAAGCGATATCGTGCAGATCCTGGTCGTTCACTTCCTGGCCGAAGTCTTTTTTGAGAATCACGCGGAGTTTCTCCAGCGTTTCCGGTTTTAATTTCACAGGTCTTAGTTCTCGGCATAAATCCGCACCTTGACCTGTTTGAGCTCGTTGAAGAACGCTTGAGGCTCGACTTGAAGCTCGCGGCTCCAATATCGCTTCACCAGAGAATCCAAGTCCGGGCTCTTGCCGAAGCAAAAGAGCACCTTGCGCGGATTTCCCCGATCCACGACCTCAAGAGAATCAGGAATGAATAATAAAAGCACCGCGACCAATGCCAGATCGGCGGTTTTGTAATAATTGTTTTCCATATTGTGGCATTTTCATCGTCATTAATTTTTTCCTCTCACACGTATTAATTATTGCAATCGGGGCGCTATGCCTTAAATAGTCCGCGAAGAAATTTTTGCAAACAAAAAACGCCTGTTCTGCAGGTGCATCACCAAAGTTATTAACACTACTTGAGGAATACGAGCGTCACCGCAAGAAAATTCTGTACTTCGGATTGATCCGGTAACCGTCGGTTCGACGGCCCTCGATGAGTCTTGTGATTTTCAAATCATTCTTTGCCTTGGCATTAATTTTCATAATGGCCGAACGGACAGAGTAATCACTCCCGGCGTTCGTAGCCATACGGATATCCGGTGTCGGCTGATAAGTTTTGCCGATCAGATATTTTACGATCCGATGACGCAGATCCTCTTTGCCCATTGGATAACAGTATTTGTTTTTGGGATCGCGGTATAAATCAGCCTCGGCCGATAAATGAAGAATAGTCTGTTTTAATTCCGGCTTGGTTTTTCCTTGGGCAAAATATTCGGCAAAAGCGACAGCCGCTTCCCGGGCGAATGTTTTTATAAAATGCTGGTCATATTCGGTCAGACCCTCAAACTTGCTCATCCGGCGTTCCAATAGGGACCTGATACTTTTCACTTCGAGCTTGGTTTCGATGAGCTCCTTGGTCAGCGTACCGATTGCCGGCCGGTTTGTCCTTATAATTTTTTCACTATCGGCAATACCGGCAGTTTTCATTGAAGACCGAAGTATCTTTTCAGTCGTGACAATCGAAAGCCGGAAGGTTGTGACCTTTGCTACATTCCGCAGGATATTGAATTTGTACCTGGTGGCCAGCGCGGCCTTTTTCATTTTCATAATCATTTTTTGACCGGAAGTTACCTTAAAGCTTATTCCCAGTTCATTTTTTAACTTTGTCCGGTTTTTTACGAAACTTCTCCCTCACTGTTTTTTTGAAGTCTTCAAGCTCGCTCGCTGTCAGCCATTTCGCGCTGTACTTCTCCTGGAACGCCCACCATTCATCAGTTTTCGGTGTGCAGTAACGGATTTCATCGTTGCTGTAATTGTCCTCCCATTTGCGGATTTCAATCCGGCCCTCTACCCACGTTTCGTATATCGGATCATCAGACCAAAATTCACCCACAAAAATGAGCATAAATTTATCTTTGTATTCTGCTGGGGTTTCTTGGTCATCCATATCTCTTTTAAATCACTTTAAGTCTTTTCTGAGCAATCTTTATATACTTATCATCAGTCTCTATCCCTATCCATCTACGACCTAATTTTTGGGCAACAAAGGCGGTTGTCCCACTTCCTAGAAAGGGGTCGAGAACAACATCGCTTTTGTTGCTACTGGCAAGGATTATTCTCTCCAATAAATTTTCTGGCTTTTGGGTTGGGTGAGCGGCGCGTCCTGTCTTATCTCTTACTCTCTCCTTGCCTTGAACGACTGGCATTACCCATAAATCACGCATTTGTTTTTGAGAGCCATCCTTGGCTTTGTCAGGATTCATCTTTTTAATATCAGAGTAGTTGAATATCCACTTTTTGCCTTTAGAAAAAAATAAAATATATTCGCATGAGTGGGTGAAAGTACGTCGAGTCATACTCGGCATAGCATTATTTTTATGCCAAGTGATGATGTTTTTGGGAATAAATCCGAGAACTTTAAGTGCCATCATCAGTTCCCCAATGTTGTGGTATGTGCAAGAAATATAAATACTGCCATGGGGCCTTAGGACACGATGAGATTCTTTAAGCCATGCTTGGGTAAATTTAAGGTAGTCTGATTCAGTCATGGTGTCCCACTTCTCATTGACCTTGAACCAATCACCACCCAAGCCTTTGTTTTTCCACTCCATGCTTTTGCCGGAAAGGTTATAAGGGGGATCGGCAAAAATTAAATCTATACTCTCATCGGGTATCTCTTTTTTTAGTATTTGTCGGCAGTCGCCTTTGTGAATTGTATTGGTTTTCATAATTGTTCTGCCCAGCTGTTCATAATTACTGGAATTTTCTTACCCCAATCCAACGCATTTTTTGACACGGTTATTTCAGATCGAATTGACTCCATTAGTCGCTTTATATCTTGAGTCGAGAAACGTTTTGTTTTAAAGACACTAAGAAGCCATTTCATCTGTTCAATAGTCAAGGGAATAATTGTCGTCTCGATAATTTCATCGTTTTCTACGGCGTACTGTCTGCTATTAAAGAATGTCAACACAGAGTTAGTATCTATCTGAGGAGCAATAAAAATACCGAAGACCTCTTTTTGTCCCTTAAATTTTGACTGGATTTTAGCAACATGTCGCGGCACGGGTTCGGACTCACTACTCCATTGGTTAGCTCTAACACTTAAGGTTACTTCTGTGACCAGCACGAAGTTTTCATACTCAAAAACCATATCCGGCTGATTGCCAGCCGCGTGATTCATAGGCTGTAATTCATCATCAAGCTTAAAATTTCTCGCCTCATAGGGTTTGTTTGCCAGAGTGTCTATTGCCAAGAAGACTCGCCACGTGTTCCATTCTAAATATGCTGGGTAATATGCTTCTCCACCAAGAATTTCTCGGTTGAGAATAAGATCGTAGAAATTGATAATATCTTCAATTTGTTTTTCCTCGCTTTGTGAGTAATAAAAATCAATTTCTTTTAATCGTAGTAAGTTTGTCTCGACAACTTTGTTTTGCTGTTTAAGGCCAATAACGTCTTTAGCTGGAGTTACTTTCTCCCCGACGAGTTCTAGGGACTCTCTCGCTCCCACCTTGTCAAAGAGGACTTTTTCTTTTGCTTTGATTATGGATAGATGATCTTTTAGATAGTCTACTTTATCACTTGGCAGTGTTGGCAAATAGTCGCTCCAAAGATAATCTAAATATTTGTCATCGCTTACAAGCTTCCATTTTTGTTCGAGTAAAGACTTAATAAGGTCTTCTTTTTCAGTGATCGTAATGAGCTTATCCCTGCTCACCGAAAACAATCCGCTTTTTCGAAGATACCTAGCTGTTAAATCAGCATAATCTCTTAATGTTGCAATTTTGAGGGGTAAATAATAAGCGAGAAAAACTTTCTTAATTGAGGACAATCCTTTGTCGCTTTTTATTACTTCGCTGATATTTTTTTGTGCCTTTACTGCTTTAAGAGTATTTGATCCCTTTCCACCTTTTGTTATTTCTGCTAACAATTTCTTTCCTATAGCCGAGGAAATAATAGCAGAGTTTTTCTTATATTCTTTCAGAAGCTCTTTAATTAAAATCGTTCTCTCCTCAATTTCGTCAGCAAAAACCTCTTCGAGGCGAGCCAATTGTGTTTTTACATAAAATTCCTTTTTCTTTACTCGGCCCTCAACGGCATTTCGTTGGGCTCGATATGTATTGATCTGCTCTATAATTTTATCTATATCTTCCATTCGGACCGTAGTGTTCAAAAAGATACTTATTTCTTCTTTTGAAAGCCCGTCGAGTTCATGGGTTATTTTAAGACTCACTATAAAAGGCAGGACGGAGACGTCCTCAAAAGCGGCTCCGCTTTGTTTCGGCAAAACACAAGGTTTTTGATATTTAAGCAATTGCCGCAAAAATACTTCATCTTCTATATCAGGATTGTCTAAAAGAGCTTTACCAGTGGATGTAATAACTACTGGTTTACCAGATGATTCGTAGGCGAAACAAAAGCCAAGCTGGTTGAGAACGGATATCCATTTTCTTGCATGCTCCTGTTTTCTGGCACTGATCATTCGTCCGTAATTTTCCTCATCCATCTCGTATACTTTATTTTCTCGGAGTAGATTAAAAAACTTTTCCTGTTGAGCAATATTCCACTCTTGGCCGTCAAAGTGATCATTTAAGATTTGTAAGCCTTCTCGCAATCTATCTGGATTGCGGACCGTAGTTGAACCAATTGTCCATTGAAAATATTTCATAGTTTATTTTGTTACTTTACAATAAAATACCCTCTCGGTATGCCCAGCAGTATCGCTTTTGCCGGCAGTGAAGCCCTTATAGTCACGCTCAAAGACTTCAACATCTCCCTTATTTTTTAGAATTGCGATAATCCGTTCATCAGAAATTTTGGCATTTGAGCGCACGTTTTTCTTCTCTCCAGTATTATTATAGGACACTAGGATATGTTTGGCTTTAACGTTTTGAATTAAATCCTCAAAAGCATTATCTGCACCTTTTATACAATATCTGCTTTTTAAATGAGCCCTATTGACCATCTTTTTCGCAACGCCTTCTACTCTTGGCTTTTTCCATGTGATTATATTTTCAAGTAAGTGATATGAATCACCGTATTGTCGTGAATTATAAGGTGGGTCTATATATAGCACATCACATTTAATTTCTCTCACTAGTTGATTCGCGTCTTTTTGGTAAATTTCATTGTTAGCATTATTTTTTACATCTATATCTGGTACTAAAAGTCGTAAGCCTTGAATGGTGTCAAGTTTTTTACGATATGCTTCATAATGTCCTACAGTATTTGCCACTTTATCAATAGCATAAACTAGAGATGTAAGCAGAACGCTCTTTTCTTCCTTGCTGATCTCTCCTTTGTTGTTGAGCCTCTCTATTTCATCTCGAATAGCTCCAATTTTTTGGGCATTTTCTTTGGTGAAGTAGGAATTGCCGAAATTCTCGGATACGTAATTTTCTTTATTTGACTCAATGCTATTTAGGTACTCAGTAGTGTTGCTGATTTTGTCCTTATTATAATTTTTCGTTCCGAGCCAGCATTGTAGAGAAGTAAAACTACTGTCTAAAATATCGTTAGAAATTATTTTAGTATCCGGCCGGTTAAAATATTGACCAACTACACCAGTGCCAGCAAAAATATCACAAAAAGTATAATAGCCACGACACTTGTCAGCCACAATGTCTCCGATAAAACCGAGAAGCTTAGTTTTATTTCCCAGAAAGCGGCGATTATGTATTTGAAGCAACTGCTCATTCTTTTGCGGATACATGAACAGCGGAAGTTGGGCTGGTTTCGGCAAGGGATCGAAGCGGCTTCGCAATACGCCGGTAACTCGACCTTGTATTAAAACATTCTTGGTGAGGATTGGCTTATAATTCTTATTGGCCGGCTGTAACCTTATTCCGTTTTTTTCTTTATAAATCCTTTTTAGGGTAGCTTCATTCCCATTAACAATCGCTACCCCAATTTCTCCATTATCTACGACTGGCTGTTCTCGGACGATCACGGTATCACTATCAAAAATGCCGGCATCTTGCATGCTATCTCCCCGAACTTTTAGGCCATAATGTCTGCCTTGGCCAAGAGTAAGCTCTTTGGGTACTGATATCGTCTCCGGTATTTCTATGGCTTCTATCGGCTCACCAGCGGCTATCATTCCCAATAATGGAATTTCTATAAAATTCTGATCTTCTTCCGTGACCCCGTTAATTTCAATTGCTCGAGCTAAATTATCAAATCTTTTAATATAACCCTTATCGATGAGAGCATTGATATGCTGGTGAACCGTAGAAACTGCCGATAGTCTAAGACGTTTCTTTATTTCCTCAAGAGTAGGAGAGTAACCTTTGTCATCAATAAAGACTTTAACAAAGTCATAAACCTGCTTTTGTCTTTTTGTTATTGGGTAAGGCATAGAATGGGTTGATGAACCCGGCTTTAATTGCTATATTATCAGTATACCGAAAATCTTACGAAAATGGAATGACTAGGTTGTGGATTACTTTTTTTAACCTTCCCCATATATGAACGAAGATGATAAAAAATTGTCGAAAATGAAAAATAAACCAATAAATGCCGAATTCAAAACTTTAATGGATTATGCCAAGACAATGCATAGTAGGTATTTTCATGCACTCTCGGCTTTTTATGCCTATGAGTCGATGAAGGAAGTTCTTGCGCCAAACATCGTTGGACAATCCGAAGCCGAGGAGAATGCAAAAACAATTGGTAGATATAATAACTTTTTTATGCCAGCGCAAGAATCTTTGCGTGTATATTTTTTCTTGGAGCTTGCCAAGATGTTTGACTCATCAAAACAAGCATTACATATCAATAAGGTTTTGAACTTTACTGCAAGTAATCTCAAAAAACTGACCGTTAACGCTTTTAGGGAATACAATCAAGACCAACCTCGTGCCTTTCTTGAAACGCTGTTCACCGAATATAAGGGTATGGATCACAAGGAACTTGTGGATATCAAAAAGATGCTCAACGAACATAAAAATATGCTAAAGAAATTAGATATATATCGTAACAAGTGGTTAGCGCATGATGATAAAAAGAAGCCGGAGTTGCCGTCTATCACCGGGGAAGAGATAAAAGCTCTATTTGATGTTCTTGCAAAGATGCTAAATTCCATAACTGGCCGGCTGAATAGTGAATCGTGGACATATTCTCATACAGAGGATGATGTAAAACATCATGTGCGTTTAGTTGTAGATCATCTACGGAGATTTGAGCCGTATCGTTTGAAAGAGATCGAGGAAAAATACCGGATAAATCCGGAAAATTAAATAATAAAGTTTATGGAAGCAAAAAATAAAATTAAAAAAGAGCTCACTTTCAAACAAAAGGTGTTGTTATATTTCTATAAATCAAGACAATACCTCGACAACAAATGGCATGACATCCATGGGAAGATTAAAAAATTCGTTGATTCTTTTTATTTTTATCTGATAGTTTTTGGAGGGTCAGTATTTCTTTTTCATAAAGCATCACTTTACTTTAATATCACCGTAACAGAAGGCGATCTACATGGCTTGGCTTTCGCCATCGCGGGAATTATCGGTGCATCAATCGCTATTATATTTTCTTTTTCAACTTTTATTTTGCAAAGTACAGCTGATTTATTCTCCACTCAGTATTTAAATAAATTCATTCAAGATGTTAAAGAAAAAGTATTCTTTTGGTTATTGGTATTCCTGACAGTAGTAGCATTTTTTACCCCCATTTTTCTCAAAAATTATGTATTAGAAATATTGGTTGGCATTTTATTTATTGCGTTTTACTTAATTTACGATCTCTATAAAGAATTAAGAAAAAGGATAAATCCGGAAACAACTTTAACTAAAATTAGAAACGATGCCATAAATCAGTTAGAAAAAAGAAATAAAGAACTAAAAAAACACGCACATATTCAAAACAGGATTTTTGAATATGAAAAAGAAAATAAAGATTTTTCTTTGGATGTACAGTATAAGACCAACTCCAACTGGCATTTCATTGTTTTGGAAAATGTTAAATATCTGTTTGAAATTGGCCTAAGATTACTGGCGAAAAACGAGATTAATTCTTTTAACTTAACCGTAAAATATATTCACGATATATATTTAAAACATTTGAGCTTAAGGAATGGACATTTCATTAGGATGCCCGCTTCTTTCTGGGGGTCTTATACATTTGATGACGAGGGATTTACAGCAAAAATACTTGAATACTTACAATCAATAAGCGATAGAATTATTCAAGATAAAAGAAAAGAGAATATTTATTATTTGCTGAAAATTTACGAAAGTCTTTTAACCAATTCTCTGAATATAGAATATGCGGACAAGACCCTAGGGAGTCACAAGGGAAATCCCTTACTGAGTTTTATCTTGGCTTATTACATTGGTCTCGTTGAAAAGTTAGCACTGTCAAAAGACAATGATTGGATTTGGGAATCTATCAAGTCCATATCTAACGTATCAAATTTTGTGTTGCAAAGAACTGATGATTATTTTGTATGTAGTCAAATAAATCAGGCCATTAGCAAAATTTCTTTATCTTGTCTTACGGAAAATACAGAGACTTTTTTCAAAGAACTAGTAAGCATTTATTTCAACCAAATCCGGATTGCTTGGAACAGATACGAGCATAATGAGATTTTCTGGAAGGACTTATTCAAAGAGTTAAAGAAAAACGTTTTATTATTATCTGTATCCAGCAGTCTTAGTTTATCGGTCAGTGAGCTATTCATAAATTTTCATTCGTGGCAGGTGAATGTCATAAATTGGATCATTAAACTCGAAGGAGAAAAAGAAAAGAAAGAGCATTTAGATAAATTTATGCAATTGCTAGAGAGGTGGAGTGATTTTCTTCTTGATTTTGCGAGAGACATCGGGTTGCAGAATAAGCAGGTGGGGCTACCCATTATTCAATCCGTTGACAACAATTTAAGGATTATCTACGGGATACAGCAAAAATTTAATGATCTGGATTTGAAAGATATATATCGTACACAATCCAATGTACTTAGTTGGTATTTTCAGAAAACTGAAAAAGTGGACGAGAGTTTTATATTTAATCTTGAACAAGTACAAGAAATCCTTTTAAGGGAAATCAATGAGAATTTAAAAGAGAAAGTCTTTGATGTAAAAGGAGTTAGTGACTTATTTATCAGATTGGTTAAACAACATTTTGAAAAAGTGTCCGTCGGATATGGCTACAATCATCCTAGAGTAATAGAGAAGCTAATCTGCCTTGGTTTAGTATTGAATAAATACAAAGTAGATGTTACTGATATTTTAAAGCTTATTGATCAGTTGAATGCAAAATACTTAGAACTTAATAAAGAATATTTTGAATTAAAGAAAAAAGAGCCAAATTTAATGGGGCCCGACGAATACCAATTGTGTAAAGAAATACACGATCTTGAAAATGACTTGTTTTCATACAACAACGGGATGGGTATGGGAATTAAACAAATCTTAAAACAAGAAATAGATAAGATTATCTGGAATAACTTCATCGGCAAGATAAAACACTGTGAAGGTGTTGAATACAAAACAGTTCCTAAATTCTAATCATACTTTTGGGGATTAGAGAAAGAACAGAAACGAAAAAAATTATGGAAATCGAATCAAAGCAACAAATTCTTGAGTTAAAAATCGCAGAACTACAATTTCGTCTGGCCGTAGCGGTACGTTTAGCAACCACTCGCGAGAGGCAACCACTCGACGTACCTACGAAATGGTCGCATGGTAAACACCTTGTAACCTACGAAGAGATCGTTTTGAGGAAAGATCAGGCAGATGTTGCCGCGCAGTATCTTGAGCAGACAGCAACATACTTGATGTCTCTAACTATTAAAGAAGCATTAAAGAAGCTGTATACGGATCCTAAAATTCACTCCGATAGCAATATTGTTTCTGCATACCAAATTTCTCGCTTGGTCAGGAACGCATTTGCACACTCACCAATCAGACCAATATGGAATATAGATCCAGACTGCCGGAATAAAGTTTATTCTATAGACGACATTATCTCCTTGGATACAAACGGTCTTGAAGGAAAACCTTTTGATTGGCGACACTATGGTGGATTGTTGGCTCTTTTTCGTCTATCCAAGTATGTACGCATCAATCTGCTCGGAGATACCGACACGGGTAAAAACCGCAAAATATCGAAACCAAATAAGGAAATTATTATGCAGGGAGATCTGATACTCGAACAAATCGAAAAAATACCAGATGATGCAGTAAGGATTGACCCAGCCAAATTTACTGATGAGACCGGAATTGAGATTGTCACTAGTCCGAAGAAAGGTTAAGCAATTATGACTCGGCATAATTTGCTTAACATTGCTCGAGTTAAGCAAATCGTTTCAGGCTCGCAATTTTGGTCAACGCGCTGGGTCAGGTTCTCAATCGGTGTTAAACGTCTACCCCGGGGATAAAACTCGCCCCCGGGGCAAACAAATGGCAAATCCGGTGTGCCTTACACGTTCTCGTACTTGGCCAGCAGACTTTTCATCTGATCGTGCATCACCGTTGGATACTTGTACTCTTTTATCCAGTCAAACGCTCGAAAGTCAGAGAGAAGGGCGAGCCAGTAGTAGGACAGGGTCGGTTTTTTTAGTGATATACTCGTAATTATTAGTAGTTTCTTACTAACTACATGCACTCACCTTTTATAAAATTGGCCGTCGGTGTCGCCTGTGTGATGGTTTTGTTTGTAGGAGCAAACTTCGCGCGCGCAGCGTCTCTCACGGATGCACAAATCCAAGCAATCGTCGGCCTGCTCCAATCTTTTGACGTTGATAAAACAACCATCGCCAACGTGCAGGCGGTTCTCGACGGAAGGAGCATCTCTCAACCCGCGGCAGGAGCGCCTGCGTGCGTAGACCTTTCTGCCAACTTATACCCTGACATAACAGATGAAATTTCGAACGGACAAGTCACAAAACTACAGCAATTTTTGGCGCTTGATGCGAGTATCTATCCCGAAGGGAGAGTAACCGGCTACTTTGGCCCGGCGACTCTTGCCGGAGTGCAGCGTTGGCAGAGTCGTCACTCAATCGTTTCTTCGGGCGACCCGGATACCACCGGTTACGGGTTTGCCGGCCCTAAGACCCGGCTGGCAATGGCGTGCGGGCCTGCAACATCACCTAGTCAAACTGTGCGCCCTTCTCCCTCAATGCCGTTTGTTGTAGTCAACGCCGATACAAGTACATCAACTGTTCCCGCTACACCAGCTACTCCCGCCACTCCTGCGACGCCGGCTACAGCGGCATCTTCTACTGCTACATCAGACACCGCCGCGCCTTCTGTGCCAACCGGCTTGAGCGCGTCCGCCGTATCAACAAGCCAAATAAATCTTGCATGGTCGGCATCGACAGACGCTGTGGGAGTGACTGGGTACAAGGTGTACCGCGACGGTGCGCAAGTCTCGACAACAGGCGCTCCCGCCGCCTCCACTACCATTTCCTACTCGGACAGAGGACTTTCTGCTGACACCTCCTACACCTACACCGTTGCCGCCTATGATGCGGCGGGGAATACCAGCGCCCAATCTGCGAGCGCAAGCGCGACGACGCAGACTCCGCCCCCTCCGCCCCCTCCTGATCCGACTCCCGACCCGGCGTCCGCTTGCCTTGGTGGAAATGGACGGACACCAGGACTCCCCAACTGTCTCATGCCCGAAAATCTTGCCGGGACCGCATGGAATGAAGTTGATAACGCAACGGGAAAAGTCATAGGCGGAGCAGTTTGTAGCGTGGCGGTTTGCGGACGAAATGGTGAATGGAGAAAAATTGGGTATCCGGCGAATTCCACGTACATCCAGACGCCTTTTGACTCTGCTTATCGGGGGCAGTATTTTACGAACGGAGTTTGGCAAACCGGCAATGGCGGGATAGTCCAACCGGGGTCAAGCCAGATTACTTACCCATAGGGGCCGGTAGGTTGGGGTATGATATGGCTATGGGAAGAGTATTTCCGCTCGTCTTTGTTTTTGTTTTGCTTATAACGCCGCTCTTTTTGTCTGCGCAAAACAACGATGCCGCTGCGCTCCCCGCGCTCAAACCGGCGCGGACGTTGCACAAAGGCATGAGCGGGAGCGATGTGCAGACTCTTCAAAAATATCTAACCCTTATGCCCGACCTGTATCCGGCCGGAAGCGTGACCGGCTATTTTGGGAGTGCCACGGAGGCGGCCATAAAACTACTGCAGGTGCGCGAGGGCCTGGTAGACCCAAAAACCGCGGGAGCAGAGTACGGCACTGTCGGTCCAAAAACGCTCGCAACAATACGCAAGATTGTGTTGCAAGGGAGTCCGGCGACAACGACGCCGCAAACGGCGCCCAAGCCGACGGCCACCTCTACGCCCGCCACCGCTACGTCTACCCTGGCCGCTCCAAAAGCGGCGCTTCCTGTCCGCGACACTACTGCACCAATCCGCTCCTTTGGGTCTCCGTCAAACACGCTTTCCACAGGTGCTTCGGAAATCAAGATATCGCTTATGACCAACGAACCCGCCCGTTGCTACTGGTCAAACTCGCCCAACACGCCTTTTGGAGAAATGGCAACCTCTTTTTCAATAACAGGTGGGTTGACTCATAGTTTTGTTATTAAAAATATCACATATGGTGATTACGCTTTTTTCGTTAAGTGCCGAGACCAGTATGTCAATACAAATACCTCGGATTACCCGATTATCTTTTCGATAGAACGCCGCTATTCTGGAAGAGACTATGACTCTCCCCGGGTATTTATGAGCGCCCCGACCGACGGCGATTCTATTGCCGAAGGGCGTGTCAGTCTGTCGGCCGCGGCGGCCGACAACGCGGGCGTTACTGGCGTCAACTTCTTTCTCAACGGCTACGACCTCAACGCCGAGGACACGGTGCCTCCGTTTGGCATCGCGGTCATGCTCGGGCCGGGCGCATACAGAGCGTTTGCCGTCGCCCGCGACGCGGGCGGAAATCGCGCCACCTCGACACAGGTTGCGTTTACCGTTACGCCAAAAGAGGTATCGGCGGCCGTGCATCGGTCGTATGCGGCCAGCGTGTTTTATGCGTTTGAACAAATTTTTGAGTGGCTGCTGCGCTGGTAAAATTCTCCCATGCCATCGTGTGCATAACCCGCCTTGACGCTCAAAAAAGGGATACAATAAAGGCGATGGTTGAAAACCGTACTCTCTATCTAGCCTCTCTTATTGCCGTGGCGGCCGTTGCCCTTGCCGTGGCGGCGTGGTTTTTTTACGGGCAAAAACCGAGCCAGCCGAGCCCCGACGCCGCGGCACAGCAGGCCGCCGAGGAAACGGCAAAGTCCGAGAATCCGTTTAAGTCGGAGAGTCCGCTGTCCGCCGTGGAGGCAAATCCGTTTGAAAAGACAAAAAAGGTCCTTAACCCCTTTGAACAATGAAACGCGCGCTCTTAGCATTGGCGGTTCTGTTGCTTGCCGCGCAGTTTGCGTCGGCTGATACGCTGCCCGCGGGAGTGTCGCAGGCGCAGATGGATGCCGCGATGAGCGAACTGAGCAAGCTCTACGGCGCTCCCGTGGTGCGCACCGACCAGGCCAAAGCCATCTGCAATCAGGAAAAGTACGTCGTGGAGTGCGCCGAAATAGGAAGGCGCAACGGACTATTTCCAAAAGAGCGCGCCGCGAAGGTTGATGCCTTACTCGACACCATGAAGGGAGAGATGGTCAGCAAGCTCAAGGCCTGCGATAGCGTCGAGTGCTTGGTTGATGTTGCCCGCTCTGTTTCGAAAAATCTGTCCGCCGCCGACCCGGCCTTGGCGCGCGCCGTCGACCTTACCGCGCAAAAAGTCGAGGAAAAGAAGGTCATTTCCGACGCGGCGAAGTCTGCCGGAGTCGACATCAGGCAGTGCCAAACGATGGACCCGGACACGGCGCCGCTCGAGCTCCTGCGCGGATGCGCAAAGCTCGCTAAAAGCAAGGCAATCCAGAAGTTTATTCCGGAAGACCAGCGCGAGAGAGTGGACAAATCCGACAACACCATAGCGCTCAAAGAGGCGCTCTCAAAAGGAGAGTTATCATGCGGCGATGGCACCATCGAGGGGTGCGGTAAATTCTGTCTTAGCCAGTCGGTAGGGTCGGCGGACGGAGCGGCTATTCCCGCAGTGTGCCGCGACATCGCGGAGCGGTTTTTTGGACAAGAGGGCATAAACGAGCTGGAGCGGGCGCACGAAAATGTCCAGCGGACTTTTGTAGATTATAAAGAAAAGTACCGTACTCCGGAAGAAAGGTTTGATCCTCCCCGCGCCGTCTGTCCGGTGTTGGCGTATCGGCCGTGTCCGGACGGAGAGTACCGGCAAGAGTCCGTAAGCGAGCTCGGGTGCCGAGTGCTCGGCGCGTGCATAGCATTTGACACCAAGACACAGCCCGAACCGAAAGAGGAGGGAAGGCGGTTTATCTGCCCCGCGCTCCCTACAGTAGACTCGTGCCCAAGCGGGGCGGAAAAGGTCATATCGTTTGTCTCTCCCGAGT
>Ga0209542_10008061_pt1 | contig 19810 bp, 16 predicted proteins | sample RifCSPhighO2_01_FD_184028 | JGI IMG/M metagenome (GOLD analysis project Ga0209542, IMG submission 184028) | Soil microbial communities from Rifle, Colorado - Rifle CSP2_plank highO2_0.1 (SPAdes) (version 2) | ecosystem: Environmental > Terrestrial > Deep subsurface > Rock core/Sediment ...
CCCCTCGAAAAACCGACTGACTATTCCGACACGGCATACCTGCTGAGAGCAGTATTCAAACAGAAAAGTCCGCTCATTTGAGCGGACTTTTCTGTTGCGTATTCGTCAGACGAGCGCTACCAGCTTTTCTCCGAGAAGTAAGTGATCCTTCAGGTGCGATAGCACCAGGCGCTTCTCATCTTGGCTACCGTTGTTTAGCGTGTGCTTCGCATAGTTCTTCAGGTCAACATCGTGTAGCTTCACTTTTTCTGTTTTCATGCCGAGCAGGGTGTTAAACCGTTCATGCCGTTCGATCTCTTCCTTGAGGTTCTTGCGCAGTCCCAGCTCGTCGATGCTCATGGTGTCAATCAGATTCAAGAGCTGTGTCACTAATTCTTCCTCTCTGATATACCCGCTCTTACAGTACAAGTCCTTCGAGCGTGTGCATCCGTAGTAGATGTACTTGGCGACACCGCCCGACTTTAGTTTTTTGAACTTCTCTTGCGCCGTCACTCCCGATCCGCAGAATTTGCAGCGCATCAGTTTTGTGAAGGCAAACTCTTTGGAGTCATAGTTGAGTGCCCGTTCGCTCTTGATCTTTTCATGAGCCTTCTCAAAGAGCGCTTTGGTGATGAGCGGCGTATGTTTGCCCACATACCAATTACCGCTCTTTACAGGGTACTCAAACTCGCCGTAGTAGAGAGGTGTGTTTAATATTTTGTATACATTTGAGAGCCACAGCGGCTTTCCATACTGTGACTTGAATCCGATCTCCCGGAGCCATTTGTACACTTTCCGGCCGCTCCAGCCGTCCCGCCCGACATGCTCGAACATTTCTTTGACTACCGGCGAGCGTTCCGGATCCACCATGATGTATCCTTTCCGGTCAGTGCGCTTCTCGTTCAGGTAGCCGATGGGAGCGGGCGCTGGCCAGAGTCCCTGTTCGCACTTTGCTCTGAGTCCTCGCTTCACATTCACTCCCTTCTGGTCATTCTCCAGTTTCCCTTGAGCTCCGAGAATCATCAGAAGAAACTTCTCATTCGGGTTATTCGTGAACTTCTGGGTGAAGGTTCGTATTTCCACAATTTTCTTTTGATCCAACAGGTCGACGATAACTCCAAGGTCACCAGCGTTGCGCGACAAGCGATCCGGTGCCCACGTCAGAATGGCGTTAAATTTCTCTGACCGTATTTCATCGATCATCTTGTTAAACTCTGGACGCTGCAGAGTTTCTTTTGCGGAGTGCGATTCACGCTTGATCTCGGTCACGCGAATCCCTTCCCGCTGCGCCACTTGAAGCATCTCCTTGATCTGGCTGTCGATGCTCATCGCTTGACGCTCGTCCGATTCGGTACTCTTTCTCGCATAGAGGCAGTACCGCAAGTCCTCTCTTGGTATAGTTGGTTCCATATATTTTTTCCTTTATTTACTTGGTTAATTCTTCTTTATTCGACCTAACACAAGGGATGACGCAACCCTTCAAGGGAGTCCAGACCCCGTAGGAGACAAGCTGTTGGTAACTAGTATACCTATGTATACTTGCAAAGCTTCCTGAATCGTGTATAATTGTCGGTATACATATGTCAATTAACAAGTCACAATTCATAACCGTAGCCGAAATGGCCAAGATGCTTGGAGTTACTAGGGCGGCCATAAACAAGCAGATTTCCGAGGGAAAGATGCCCGCTGAAAAGGTAGGCCGTAATTACCTGATCCCCAAAACAGCCCTCCCAACCGACCTTCAAGATCGCATTCGTAAGGGTCAAAAAGAAGCTACAAAAAATGTTATCGAAAAAAGTCACCATCACGATCTAGATTTTGAAAAGGAGCTCTGGGCGGCGGCAGACAAGCTTCGCGGCAACATCGATGTTTCCGAATACAAGAACATCGTCCTTGGTCTTCTCTTTTTGAAATATATCTCTGATGCTTTTTATAAGCGTCGGGAGGAGCTTGAGACGTTTACCCGTGATGCGAAGAATGAGGACTTCTATGTGAAAGACAACAAAGCTCGCGCACAAATTCTTGAGACGAAGGATTTTTATAAAAGTGCGAGAGTGTTCTATGTTCCGGAAAAATCACGCTGGGAATATCTTCAGACGAAAACGATGCAACCTGATATCGGACAAGTGCTTGATAAGGCGATGGATCTTATTGAGGAGGATAACCGAGCCGAGCTTGAGGGCGTTCTCCCAAAAATCTACACACGCACAACACTCGACCATGCAGTAATCGGCGAACTCGTAAATATCTTCTCTCGCATTTCGTTCAATCACGATTTTGATCGCGAGAAGGACATTCTCGGACGAATTTATGAATACTTCCTCGGTCAGTTTGCCTCCTCTGAAGGTAAACGGGGTGGCGAATTTTTCACGCCGAGATCAATCGTTAAACTTCTCGTTGAAATTCTCGAGCCATACGAGAACGCACGAGTGTTAGACCCTGCCTGCGGTAGCGGCGGGATGTTCGTATCTATGGGTGAATATCTCCACGACCACGGACAAGACCCGTCAAAACTCGCCATCAACGGTCAAGAGAGCAACCAAACCACACTTCGTCTCGCGAAAATGAATCTTGCTATTCGTGGCCTCTCGGGAAAAGTCGAGCTCGGCAATACTTACTATCAGGACAAGTTCCCTCACCTGCAAGCAGATTTCGTCATTGCCAACCCTCCTTTCAACGCAGAATGGGAGCCATCAAAGCTCGCCGACAACGACCCACGCATAACCCTTGGTACTCCGCCGAGTGGTAATGCCAACTTTATGTGGGTTCAACATTTTGCTCATCACCTAGCTCCAAATGGATATGCGGGGTTTGTTATGCCGAACGGAACTCTTTCTGTGTCTGGAAAAGAAGGAGAATTACGCCAAAAGTTAATTGACGGAGATATGGTTGATATTATCGTTTCCTGCCCCCCGAAACTTTTTTACAATGTCTCTGTTCCAGTCTCTCTTTGGTTTCTAGCAAAAAATAAAACTGGTGACCGTTTTCGCAAACGTTCAGGTGAGACGCTCTTTATTGATGCTCGCGATACGTTTGAGCAAATCTCTCGTAAACAAGTTGTATTCAATCCAGAAAATATTGAAAAGCTTGCTAACACGGTTCGTGCTTGGCGCGGAGAGTTGAATACTGCCGAATATAAAGATGTTTCTGGATTTTGCAAATCAACAACGGTCGAGGAAATAAAAAAGAATGGTTATGTGCTTACTCCTGGTCGTTATGTGGGACTAGCAGACGAAGAAGACGACGGGATCCTTTTTGAGGAAAAGATGCAAAAACTTTCAGACGAACTCCGAGTAGCCTTTGAAAAAGGTCGAGATACAGAAAGGGGGATTGAGAAAAATCTTAAAGAGCTTGGATTTTAAACATGAACACCATCTTACAACAACTAAGCACTAACAACAGGAAAATCAATAAAATTGAGGATCTTTTTTCTGATGGCTCTCAGTATGGGTATACAGCAAGTGCTAATAGTAAAAAAATAGGTCCAAGATTTTTGAGAATAACTGATATTCAAGGAAACGTTGTTAATTGGAAAACCGTTCCTTATTGTGAGATTTCGGAAAAAGAGAAAGCTAAGTATCTTTTAAAAAAGAATGATCTAGTTTTTGCCCGCACAGGAGCGACTACTGGGATGAGCTATTTCTTAGACTCTGACCTGACAGAAGATGCTGTATTTGCATCGTATCTAATTCGACTACGTTTTGATGACCATAAATGTGATCCGAGATTTCTTAAATACTTTTTTCAGTCAAAAAATTATTGGGGTCAAGTGAGGGGCTCCCTCTCTGGTAGTGCCCAGCCAGGTATTAATGCGGTGACCCTATCCAAACTTGAAGTCAGACTACCTGATCTGAAAACTCAGAAGAAAATTACAGACATTCTCGATGCGTATGACTTAAAAATAAAAAATAACGACCATATCATTAGTATTGTTGAAAAAATTGCAAATATCTTGTTTAAGGAATGGTTTATTAAATCTCAAAATAAAGAAGGCTCAGATACGGTAGAGCTTAGAGATATTTTTTCCTTCGTAAAAGGAAAGAAACCCATCGAAACATCTAGTGAACAAAGAGATGATTTTCTCCCCCAAATACTCATTGAAACATTTGGAAATGGCGCAAGAACATTTGCAAACACTCAGGGTATGACTATTTCTGATCAAAATGATCTCCTCATGGTTATGGATGGTGCTAGTTCTGGTCGAATTGAATTTGGTATGACAGGTGTTGTGGGTTCAACCATGGCAAAACTGAGCTTCAAAAAGCCAATTAAAGCTATTGTTTATTTCTTTCTGAAAACAAAGGAGAAAGATATTAAAGATGGGGCGACTGGATCGGCTATTCCGCATACAGATAAAGAGAAGGTCTACAGATACACGCTTTCCTTATCCAAAAACATTGCACTGTACGAGAAAAAGTTAGAAGCGTTCATCGCCTTAATGCGACAAATACAAATTGAGAATCAAAAACTTACCTCTATGAAGGATAAATTGCTGGGGCGTTTAATTTAAATTTCGCCATGAACCCTCTAAACGAAAACAACCTAACGGAGAAATCACTCATCGAATGGCTTCATGGCCAAGGCTATGAGTATGTTTATGGTCCAGACATAGCTCCTAAACAACCGGGTGCGGAGCGAGATCTTTTTAATGAAGTGGTGTTGAAGAACCGTCTTCTTACTTCAGTACGCAGGTTCAATCCGCAACTTCCGGCTGAACAAGCAGAACAAGTTGTAAACGATATCGCCGGTTATCACAATGCTGATCTTATCCTCGGAAACAAGGAGATGTTTTCACTTATCACTGAAGGAGTAAAGAAAACGTGGCGAGAGAATGGTGAGGAAAAAACTGAAGTCGTAAGACTTATTGATTTCGTAAATGTAGAAGCAAATGAGTTTTTGATAGTGAATCAATTTACCGTTCAAGGCATTGAGAACGTCTGCCGTCTCGATGGGGTTGTTTTTGTTAATGGCCTTCCTCTTGCTGTGCTTGAGCTCAAAAGTCCTATCCGTGGTGAAGCAACTATCGGTCAGGCATATCGAGATATTGAGTATTACAAAAAGGAAGTCCCGAAGATCTTTTTGTACAACCAAGTTATTTGTTTGAGCGACCTCACTGAAGCGCGACACGGGACAATCTCCTCGTCGTGGGAGCGATATGGTACGTGGAAAGGTATTGATTCAGAAAGTGATGTGCCGAAAGGCGCGAGTCAGCTTGAGGTGCTCGCGAAGGGTCTTTTCAATAAAGTCCGACTGCTCGATGCTATACAAAACTTCATTGTATTTGAAGCGGATGGTGATGGTGATGCGGTGACGTATACGAAGAAGATGGCTCTGTATCATCAGTACTACGGAGTGAATAAGACTATCGCAAGCACAGTTCGTTCAGTGCTTGGAGAACAAGAACGAAAAATCGGTGTCTTCTGGCACACGCAAGGCTCTGGCAAGTCGCTCTCAATGGTTTTTTATGTGAATAAAACGAAACGCATCCCAGAACTCAAGAGTCCAGCGTATGTGTTCCTCACCGACCGCGAAGACCTCGATGACCAATTGTTTAAAACATTCAGTCGGACGGGATACGGTACGCTCGCGAAACGGGCTTCTAGCATTAAAGATTTGAAAGACAGACTCTCTCACCTTGGAAGTGAACTTATTTTTACAACAATTCAGAAATTCCAAGAAGACCCCGACGCGAACGTTGTTCTTACTGAGCGAGAAAATATCATTGTGCTCACGGATGAAGCGCATCGCACACAGTACAGCATGCTTGCAGGTAATGTGCGTCATGCTTTGCCGAATGCGAACTTTTTGGGTGTGACCGGAACTCCAATATCACGACACAACCGCGACACGGTGCGCGTCTTTGGAGATATTGTGAGCTCGTACAAAATCGGGCAAGCGGTAGAAGATGGTGCAACGGTAAATATTTATTATGAAGCTCGGCTCGTTCCGCTCCATTTGGCGGATGTGTTTGTGGACGACAAGCTCGATGAAATCCTCGGAGAAATCCTAGTGGATGAAAAAGCCAAGGCGAACAAAGAACTTGCGGTGCTTGAAAAGGTGGTCGGCGCCCCGAGTCGTATTGAGCAAATATCAAAAGACATCATCTCCCATTTCAATAATAGACCGATTGAAGGTAAGGCGATGGTAGTCACAATGAGTCGGCCTATCGCCGTGGCGATGTATCAGGCAATCAAGAATATCCCCGGAGCACCAGAGTGTGCCGTGGTTATTTCTGGCATGGAAGATTTTCCTGGACAGATTCAGTCGGAACATGACGTAAAGAAACTTGAGAAGCGGTTTAAGAAGGTAAACGATCCGCTTCGCATAGCGATTGTTTGCGAAATGTGGCTGACAGGTTTTGATGTGCCCAGCTTGCACACGATGTATCTTGATAAGCCACTCAAGAATCACGGACTTATGCAGGCGATAGCTCGTGTGAACCGTGTCTACAAAGACAAGCCGGGAGGTTTGATCGTGGACTACATAGGTATTGCTGAAAGTTTAAAGAAAGCTCTCGCTATCTATGATGCCGACGTGCAGAAGGAAGCGATGATACCCATGGACGAAGTCATTCGTGAGATGAAGAAACTTCACGGAGAGATTTGTCTCCATTTCTCCAACATTAATTTCTCTGGATGGAGACAAAAGAAGGGTGTCGAGCTGGTCCAGCTCTTTCAGTCCGCGATGAATGAAGTTATCACCGAAGAAGGCCGTCTTTCTGACAAGCGAAAGATGTCGTACATGAGCGCGGTTTCGAAACTCTCTCGTCTTCATGCGCTAGTGATGCCCGGAGAAGAAGGTATGAAGATTGTTACGGATGTGCAATTCTTCCAATCAATTCGTGAGGCACTAAACAAGCAGACGGTCATACCACATATTATTTTCCCCGAAGCAACTGAGAGCGCTATTCGCAGTCTCATCGAGAATGCGGTGCAGGCTGAAGGTGTCATTGATCTCTTTACCAAAGAAGGAGAGGAGAGAAAGAGTATCTCTATTTTCGATCAGCGATTCGGGGACGAAATAAAAAAGGTCAAGTACCAGAACCTTGCTATTGATATGGTTCGCAAAATGCTCGACCAAGAAATAAAGGTACGGTCTCGTACTAACAAAGCTCGCTATGAAACGATGCTAAAGCTTCTTACCGACCTTATCGAGAAATACGAAAACAACGTCATCAGCTCGGCAGAAATCATCAAAAACCTGCTCGAGATTGCCGATGATATAAAAAAGCTCGATGAAGAGAGCAGGGAGCTTGGATTGTCTTCAGAAGAAATTGTTTTTTATGACACCCTTGCCGGTGATCCCGATCTCAAGAAAGCCGGTATTGATATAAAAGAGTTTGTAAAAGATCTAACGAAACGTATTCGTCGCGACCTTACGATTGATTGGACAAACAACGAAACAATCAAAGCACGCATCCGTCAGAATGTACGCCTACTTTTACTCCAGAAGGGATTCACCGAACTTGTACAGACGGAGCGACTGATAGAGTCGATATATCAGGAGTCAGTGAGGGTGTATCGAGAATATTTACCAGTATGAGTGATATAAATTTTAAATTTCTAAAAGATGCACCAATCGGTAAAGAAACCGAGGGTTTCTTCGATTTTTATCACAAGAATGTAGCGCCCGCTCTGAGAACAATCATTGAGAACGATACCTGCGTACATACGATAGGTCTATTTGGAAGATGGGGTACAGGAAAGAGTACGATCATAAAACTTTTGAAAGATGAGGGTATAACCGATAGCCAAGTTGTGGAGTTTGATTGTTGGAAGTATGAAAATGATTCACTGAGACGACAGTTACTACTTCAGATCGCAAAAGATTTAGGCATTAGTAGAAAAGAAATTGAAAAACTCGAGAAGGATTTATATTTTTCAGTAAGCGAGACTGTTGAAGAAAAAGTTTCCATATCTTGGGCTCACCTGAAAAAGGTTGGGTTGATTTCGCTTGCCTTCTTTATTCCAATAGGCCTCATAAATTGGCAGTTGTTTCCAGACTTCATCAACCAGTGGAAATTATGGTTAGGCACAACATTCTCGTTAGTGCTGTCGATTGGATTGTTGGCAGAGAAGGTTCTTGGCGATGATCTGAAAAAGATAATAATGATTTCACCAATAACGAGCTCGAAGGCTCAGTTGAATTCTCCAGAACAGTTCGAGCATTCGTTCGTTAAGATTCTTAAACACACAAACTCTAAGAGTAAGAAGGTAGTTATAGTCATTGATAATCTAGACCGTGTTGATTCAAAAGTCGCGACAGAAGTCTTGGCGACACTCAAGACGTTTCTCGAGATTGGTGACGCTGATCTTGGTGGCAAGCAGGTCATCTTCTTGGTACCGTGCGATTTTGAGGCAATAAAAAAGGCTGCACCAAGTGCTGAGCTTGCCGATGAGTTTTTGAGAAAGATATTCAATGTCGTTTTGTGGACACCAGAATTTATTAACACCGATATTCGTTCATTTATCGCTGATCAAATAAAACATACCGGTGATATTAGTAAATTCCTTGATGATGAAGACGTACTTCTAGTAATAGAATCAGCATTTGCAAATAGCCCAAGAGAGATTAAGCAATTTATAAATAACCTCATCTCATCTCTTATCGTTGCTTTTAAGTCAGAGGTTAAAGATATCGTCGAGGGCAACATTGCTTACATGGCGAAGGTGCTTGTGCTTATGCATAAGTATCCAGTCGCATTTCAAAACCTAAAGAAATCTTGGTATTCGCCTGAAGAAATTATTTCCACATACGATACTGTTGTGATTAAAGAAGAGCAGGAACCTTTCAACGAAGGTTTTAGAAATTTTATGCTAAGCACTAGTCGTATCACTGTCAGTGATGCTGAACCATTTATTTATCTCAAAAAGCCCGTAGTATCTGCTCAACTTAAAGACGCTGAGGGTATTCGCCTCGGTCTCATTGAAGGAAAAGAGACAGAGACGAAGGTTTTAATGCAAGCGGAAACGAATAAATCCGCTTTGATAGAGTTTGTTATTTCCGTATTGAATAAATACCAAAACCAACCAGAGATATTGAGGAACATTTTTAAGACCCAGTTGGTTATTTTCCAAGAACTCGGACATACAAGCAAGGAGTACCTAAACAGAGTCGGGACATTGCTTGATGGCAAGGTCTGGCCGTATTTTATGGAGCTTCCGACAAAGATTATCTTCAGCTTCTTGTTGGTGCAGACTCAGCTCGATAAAAATACGACAAAGAATATTGTTGAAAGATATCTCCTGGCGCTTTCGTCGACAGAAGAATTTAAAAATTTCCAGAAAATAGACCAACTTAAAATCATTGTTGAGTGTTTGCTTGCAAACCAAGATCTTCTTACGACTGATCAAAAGAATAGGTTTGCCCAATCAATTGAACAACTCTATTCGGGTAGAGAGGACGTTGTCAGTTTGTTTATCAATGCAAAAAACCAGAAACTACTTCTAACCAGAAAGACTCTTGAACAGTTCATTCAAACAACCAATCCTCAGAATTTCCCACTCAGAGTCGAAATATTCTTGGGTCTTAAAGAGATGCTTTCTGGTAGCAAGTTATTCGGCGTGCTCACACAAAAGATTTCTGAATTACTTACACAGCTAAATACAAAGACACCTGCCTACAGTGACGAGAAGGAGAACTATTTACAACAGGCACTGAAGCTTATCAATGAGTTCGGCAACGATTTGGATCAAGTCGGGGTAAAAGAACGCCCTGAGTTGATTCGTCTAGTAGTGCAGACATTTAACAATATTGGTAATTGGGATCAACGGGCAACCCCGATGAATATCCTCATCTTCCTTGAGGATATCGCAGACCAGAGCCAGAAGACTGAAATAAAGAATCTACTCATTCAATTCTTGCAGAACGCAAACCCAACTGTGGTCAAAGCATTATTTGATTATTGGACAGTTGAGTATGTTCAGGAATTGATACAAGAGGTCTTTACACACTTGCAGGCTAGAATAATTAGCGATCAAATCTTTGCGAAAACTATTTACACTCATGCAAATGAGACATCACGCCCCCAACTCATTAGTCACCTGATAAATAATCAGCACAACACAGCGATTGATTTCCTCAGCAGTCTTGACGCAAGTGAGTACAATAGAGTTGAAGCGGTGAAGGTGCTACTAACTAAAGCGCAGGGATTAGGAGCAACTGAGCGTGCCAGAATCTATGATTTTGTATCGACAAAAATAAATGATAATGACGACACATCTCTAAAAGATATTGTCGCTGAGCAGATTAAGAATCTCCTTAATCAAGATAATGATACGAATGCATCCGTTGGATTTAACTTCTTCACTAAAGCGGATTTCTTGAGCAAGGAAAAACAAAGAGAAATAGTGAAGTCTACACTCGAGTTCTTGAGACAGGCTGGTAAAACAATAACCACAAACAATAGGCAGGCAATCAAAGCTATAGCTCATCTTTTTGACATACTCCAAGAAACACCAAAGAACGACTTTATTTACCTACTTTTCAGTCTCATCAAACCAGATAAGAGTGAAGACATTCTCAAAATGGCACTAGAGAACTTAAATCAAATTAAGCCGAAGTTCGGTGATTATGAAAAAGATTTTAAAGATTTGTACGAAACGCTCAAATCTTGGACTGCAGAGAACACCAAGAAAATTGTCTCGGAATCTATTTTGCAGTTGAAACCAACCACAAGATTAGGTAAGGACGAAAAAGAATATTGGGATTCTATTGAGTCTCTGACTAAACCAGAAGAATCTACTGCCTAAAACAAATGAGCTCGACATCCACACCACTTGGTCCAGATTTCGTTAAGGATTTGATTCCTTGGATGCTTCAGCAATTTGGGGAAGCAACAGCGAAAGCATTCCGCATGATCTGGGATATTGGAATTGGTTATCTCGCCCAACATTGGATTGCGGTACTCATTGGTTTGTTTGTAATTTTCGTTGTCGCGCTTGTTCGCGCTTTCGTCACTGGTCGCTGGGCAATGCTCGGTAGTGTCGTCTATAACTACCTCTACTTCGGGACACTGTTTATCATCGGTTCCGTCTTTGGTCCCGAAGTGTTTGCCAATGATTATTTCAAAATCGTTCTCGCCATTCTCTACATTGCCTGTTTTATTCTTACAGGCAGATTCCTGACCAGAATTGGCGTTCGCAGATTTTAGAACTGTTGATAACCCAGCTTCGCAACCCTCCTAATCTAAGCTAGCATGCCAAGTAATAGTGAAAGTGCCATGAAGTACAATTCTGCATCCACAGGACAGGTCTATCCAATCTACACTAAAAAAGTGTAAAATATATGATATGTCTATGTGTCGTACGCACTTTCAAAAAATGAATCAAACAAACGACACGGTAATCAGGGAAGAGCTCATAAAACAACTGGCCAAAGATTATCCGAACTATCGGATCATTCCTGAACTTGGTATCTGGCACGGAACAGTCAGAATAGATGTTGCTGTTGTGAATGGCACTTTACGCGGGTTCGAGATTAAAAGTGATCGTGACACACTTGACCGTCTACCTGACCAGATGCAGGCATATAATGCCATCTTTGATGAAGTCACCCTCGTGGTAGGCAGCAGACATTTTGTCGATGCATTTAAATTGGTACCTGAGTGGTGGGGTATCAAGACGGCACATGCGACCGCGGATGGGTCAGTTTGTTTCAATACAATACGGGATCCGAAGGATAATCCAGAACAAGATAGTATCTCTATTGCGCGGCTACTATGGAGGCACGAGGCACTCGAGAAGCTCGAGAATTTGGGTAAAGCAGGTGGCATTCGATCCAAACCCCGAGAAGTTGTATACCAGCGTCTTGCTGAATCGCAAGATCTCAAACCTCTTAAGGAGTACGTATGGGATGTTCTCAAGTCTTCCCGGCAAGATTGGAGGTCTGGCGTGCAGCTAGCGTGAGATGGTGGTTGATGCCGATACTTAGCCACTTCTGAGGGTTTCCGGTCTTTTGATTTGACGTGTCCGCCATCTTTTTGATTTCCGCATCGCCGAAGCTGTATGCTCCACCTTTATAAAAGGACTGCCCAATGAGTGTGCGGGCATGCCCGAGGTACTGTTTGTGTCCCGGGCCCTTCTGTCCGGTCTTTTTGTTTATATATCCTATTGCCTGACCTCTAAAAACCTGCCACTGTTCGTCATCGGTATACCGAATGCTCGCGCTTACGCTTGCGCCAGGAATGTATCCGTAGAAAACAGGATGCTGAATCGTGTAGTCTGAGTAGGTCGGCGTTCTTGCAATTTTCTTGCTATCGCGCAACTCGCCCCACAATTTCCAATCCAAGCGAGGAAGCGGATGAGTGCCGAACACCTCGAGCTCGGTCAAATCCTTCGGGAATGCGCCTCCGGAAACAATGAAAGAGCGCCATTTAGTCAGACTCGGCAGGAGCGCTAGTTGATCAGCCACAGCCTCGGCGGTCCTGCCTTCTTTAATTATTTGCAGATCAACAAGTATATTCGTATTTTCGATTTTGAGTTCGTTTACTTTCATAAACTCCATGATATGTGAAGACAGATTCTCTTCTTGAAGGTGGGTCATGTCGATACGGAGGCACAATCCGTGCCCACTCGACTTTGCGTAATTCACTGCGACTGACCGCGTCTCCATATCTGCGCTCGTACTGGTTACGGGAATGACATAGATGACAGGAATAGAGAAAATGTCCAACGAATTTGATGACCCAAGGATTTGCTCAAAGGAAGATGCTCTAATGTCACCATCAAGTAAGTGAACATCTACGAGTACCGGATTCCTTCCGCAAAATTTTAGTAGATTTTTTGCGACATCTGGAAGTCTGCGTAGAAATTTATCTCGTGAATTCTCCGTGATTTTACGACGATCCTTTGCATCAGTCGTTGGCGCGGGCATGATGAACTCAACAAGCGGAGTTACTTTCTCACGATCTGACGGGAAGAGCTTCTCCAACGCTGTCATTTCAGCGAGTCTCCAGCGCAGTATGGGGACATACGATTGTATTGGCGTTGTCATATTATTCTTTGAAATCATTGACAAAATATTTTCGCACGCCAAGGCTCTTATCGTTGACTAGTTTGTTTAAATAGTAGAAATTCTGGTGCTTGAACTGAATGAGCCCTGCTATTACTGCGGTTTGGACACCGAGTTCTTTAGCGAGGCTCTCAGCCGCCATAGGAGAGGGGGTGTATTTTGCCGCGCTAATTGCCCACTTGCTGTTTGGAAGTATTGCCTCCTCTGCAAACGCATCCGCCTTCTCCTCTCTCTCATCGATTTTTATTCCATCTTTCTCATGTAATTCTTCATCATAGAAGGACTCTATGCCATTGTCGTAGTGAAGTGCGATATGCGCGAGCTCGTGCATCAGGGTAAACCAAAAGTTATTTGGTCGATCGTGACGAATAGAGAGACCTATGACTGGGTTATCCTTGCTTGCTAAAAATGTAGCACCGTCAAGATGTGTTTTCGGAAGATGCGGTTCGATAATCAATTTGATGCCATGCTTTTTGAGATAATCCCGTGCAAGTAGAGGACCGTTATCTTTTGAGCTCAGGCGTACCACGTTCTGCATGAATGCCAAGTTAACCGTTCCTTTCGTGTATTTAACGGGGGCCTTCATCTTTTCGGCCTTTTGTAACACACGCAGTCCCCAGGCGAGCAGAGCGTTATTATCCGTTCGGGGAGCAGAACGAAAACTGGTCTTTCGGTATAACGCGGAAGGTTGCACGTTGCCAAATAACGCGAAGAATCCGTTGATAAGTTCAGACTTATCATGTTCCTCAAGCGACTTCTTACCGAAATAACCGCGTTGTTCCATCGTTCTCACAAGTGATGTGTCCCAATTTTGAGACTCAAAGTTGCGTGATGGTTTCTGTATGAGTACTTTCGCAGGGATACCGAGTCCGGTGGAAAGAGCCCTCACCATTTCGAGAGTGAGCTGGCGTTTGCCTGAAAGAATTTCGGATACTCGTCCGGCAGTGCCGATGTAAGGTACGAGATCAGCGGGTTTAAGATCCACCTGCTCCATACGAAACTTGATTGCTTCAATCGGGTCAGGAAGATGTTCAGGAAAATGTTTGGATTCATAATCTTTAACAAGCGCAGTGAGAAGCGTAAGGCGGTCAGCGTCTGCAGATCCAATTTCAGGGTCACGGTCAACAAGCTCCTCGATGAGCTTGAGGGCGCGATTGTGATTCTCTTTAGTTTTTATGATTTTTATATCGTCCATATATATTTATCCAATTGGCCACTTTTCATACTCTTGGTGGGTCCCGATTGCTTTTACGATCACAATGCCGGTGTTGTATGCAATTTTGACCCATAACCGATACCTATTCCAACAGATATCGAAAATGGCTTGCTGCTTGCCGGGGAGGGTGGCCTTCGGATAACGTCCTTTGAGATCATGCGGCGTTATCCACTCGGCATTCTCCACTTCGGCTTCCCACGCTTCGACCTGAGAGCGTGCATCGGGATGCTCATTTTTGAAGGTAGCTAAAATTTCTTTTCCAATTAATTGCATGGTTATGGTTGGCTCTTAGTACCTTCATATTGACTCCCATAATGGGAAGTATATTATAGGTACCGTGTGGTGGTCAAGGGCCATTGGGGATATGTATCCAAAGCCCGATACTCCACGGTCGATACCCATTATCCGCAAAATTTGACTTCATGTGAATATGAAAAGACGTACATACCACGTAACACCAGATGACGGCGACTGGAAGGTCAAGGAACGTGGCGCGGAACGCGCCGTAAAAGTTCTTGAGGACAAGTCCGACGCAGTACAACTTGCAAAGGACCTCGCGAAATCAGCCGGTCTTGGCCAAGTGATAATCCACAAAAGTGACGGTACCATTCAAACCGAGCACACATACGGCCGCGACCCTGAGAAATATCCAGGTTGACCCATGCAGGGAGCGTACACAAAAGCGTCTCTTATGAGATGCTTTTGTGTTATATTAGTCCTAATGAAATATACGAGGAAAAGAAGATAAAAGATTCTCTAGCGCAACACGTTGCGTGTCTTTATCTTTGCCCTCGTAAGCTAATGGATAAACTGTCGGGATTCTACCCCGATCTTGGGAGTTCGAATCTTCCCGAGGGCGCAGTGTTGGTAACCCAGCTTCGCAATCCTCCTAATCTAAGCTAGGGTGTCAAACGATAGCAAAAATTGCTATCATGTACTTGTACAACTGAATAGCCCGAGAGGGCGGTGACCTAAACCGAAGTTCGCGCTCCGGCATGGTCGCTTAAAGGAAACCCCGCTAGAGGCCAGTAAACTCCTGGTCAGAGTCGCTCTAGCGGGTAGTGTCCGAAAGGATACTGGCCCCTTCGGGGGTCGCGATGGCCAGGAGCTTACTGGGAAGGGCTCCTTGTCGCGCAAAAACCCGCTAGAGCGCATGGTCATCAATACTCCGACAGACGGATCGTCTGTCATTTTAGAGCCCAAGCTTGTTCAGTCTCGTATCCGTACCTTTTGGGGATATGGGAGTTTAGAAGCGCCGACATGGTTTGTCGGCATGGAAGAAGGTCTTGAACCCGACGCGACGCTCGCGCATCTCGCCGAACGTTTTCGTGTCGCCCATGGCAAGACGACCACCGACATGCGCCGTGGCATGGAGTATGTATACGGCCATACTCGCTGGTTTAATAGAGACGCGGCAATCCAGCCGACCTGGAAGTATCCGATCGCGCTCTATCTGTATTTCAAACTTGGCCGCATTCCAGCGAAAGAGGAGATTCTTAATTTTCAAGCGTTGAAGCTTGGCGATAGCGAAGAGAAGGAGACGATGAATGTAGAACTTATGCCACTTCCGTCCAACAAAGCGCATGAGCGCACGTGGCTCTACAGCACTCTCGACATTCCCGGACTTTCCACCCGCTCTTTGTACCTGGCAACATACAAACCGGAACGCGTGCGAAAACTTCACGAGTTTTTTCATACGTACAAACCCAAACTCGCTATTTTCTATTCCCTCACATACCTCCCTGATTGGACAGCGGTGATCGGCTCCGAACCGGAGGAGATAACGAAAGGTATGTACTTTGCCAAAACAAACTCTACAGCATGTTGCATTATCCCGCAGAGCGCATCGTTCGGTATGTCGTACGCGCGGTTATACGAGTTTGCCGAGAAGGTACGCGACAGAATTAATTTTTCCTGATCACACAAATATGTTAACGAAAAGGAGCTTACAGAAATTCAAGACTTTATACGAAAAGTATTTTGGCAAGAAACTCACCGACGAAGAAGCCCGCCGAAAAGCGGACTACTTCGTAAGTATTTATCGTGCGGTGTACGGCTCCGTTGAGTTTCCAGACGACGACAAGAAAAATGAGTGATTTTATGTCATTTTATTTTGAGTCGTTTTGTGCTATTTTTACGATAAATATGACGTTAAATCATACAGAGTCAGAACACCAAGTGGAGTTACTTGGCCAAGGTGGAAAATCTCCTTATTCTTATGAATAAACTCAACATCAAATCAGGACTAGTTGTAGCGACTTTGGCGGTTATTTGGTTTTTTATTTCACCGTTACCAATACTTTACGCATCAACAACAGGAACGATCACAGTTATCAAAACAGTGGTGAATGATGATGGTGGCACAAAAACTCCCAGTGATTTTTCTTTCTTTGTTAACGATGGTGCTCCAATTGTTTTTAACTCTAACGGTCAAAATCAAATCACTTTACCACCAGGTACTTATAATGTTACCGAAGTTACCACTTCTGGCTACAGTGTTTCTTATAATAATTGTAGCAATATTCAACTTTCGTCTGACGACAACAAGTTTTGTTTCATTACCAATAGTGATGTTACTTCCATAAATCGTCCACCAACTCTTTCCGGGCTTGAACAATGGGATGGCTCAACATCGCTTTCCGAGGGGTGGATTCTGCCTTCTCCACAAGCAACCTCACGAGCAATCTCTTTTTCTGCGGATGTCAGTGACCGAGATGGCGACCAGGTTCAACTACAAGTAGAACTTAGACGATTTGAAGAGATGTTTACTGGTATTGATAATGGCGGCATACTGACCTCTAATCTAGTGCCATCGGGGTCGGAGAATGTCCGCGTAACAAGATCTGGTCTTTCCGAAGGTAAATATCACTGGCGCGCACGAACGATTGACTTAAATAATAATAAATCGGAATGGCAAGAGTTTGGAGTCACTGGAAATGTTGATTTTGAAATTCGCACAAAGGTTCCTGTTATTATCGTACCTGGAATTCCAGGAAGTGAATTGTACCGGGACTACGACTTTCATACAAAAATATGGCCCCCGTTTATTGATGATATTCAACTGCCGTTGGAACTTCCCTTGGCTGAAAACGGCACGGAAAATCCTCTTTTTCCGATGAGGGTCGGCGATATTATCCGAGCGCACGACGATAATGATTACTATAAGTCTTTGATAACCGAACTAGAGAATAATGGTTATCGTGAGGGAGACACTCTGTTTGTCTTTCCGTATGACTGGCGTCTCAATATAACTACAAACGCACTCTTGCTGAAACAAAAAATTGATGATGTGAGGCAAAACGGCAAGGTGGATATTATTGCACATAGTATGGGTGGCCTAGTTTCCAAGTTATATATACGCGGATTTCCCGGTACGGTCAGAGCATTCATTGATTTAGCCACTCCCCATCTTGGTTCGCCGAAAGCGTTCGAAGCTCTTCAGTGGGGTGATGATATGGGTTACGGATGGCTTGGCGAAATAGTGTCAAAGAGTCTTGTACAGAATATGCCATCGGCGTACCAACTATTGCCAAGTCCTATGTATGTGCAATTGTTTGGACCGTATTTCAATAAAGGAGGAGGACATGATGGATGGCTTGATTATCAACAGAGTATGACATTTCTTGTTAACTCTGGCAGAAATCCTCTGGCTCAGACGTGGAGTAGTTTGCATGATGCGATTGATAATTGGAACGGAACTGACTACGGCGTTGAACGGATAATTAATATTGTGGGTTGTGGGCTTGCAACGCCCGCCTCCATATACCAGTTAAGTGGCGATCATAAATATTTGCTTGATTATAAAAATGGCGATGAAGAGGTGCCGCTTGGGAGTGCTGAAGCACTAAACTCTACACAAATCTATTACGCAAAAAATGCAGTACATGGAACATTACCGAGCAAAGACGGTGTCCGGCAACTCATTGCTAACCTTGTAAGCGGAAATGGAGAGCCGTTGCTTTTAGGCACGAACCTTTCAACCAATCGAAACTCATGTGGTCTTTTGCAAGGATGGATTGCTTCTGTTCATAGCCCTATTGAATTGCACATCTACGACTCGGAAGGAAGACACACCGGACCAAAACAGGATGGATCTATTGAAAACAACATCCCGGGGGTTGCATATGATGTTATTGATGATAACAAGTTCGCATTTCTTCCGGATGGGGGAGCATACAAAATAACAGGCAAAGCGACAGGCCTCGGCTCGTTTGACGCACGAGTAGAGAGAGTTGAGAACGAACAAGTAACCGAAACTTTTTACTACAACGAAATTCCGCTCACGACTCTTGGTACGAATGTTGAACTTACCATCGTCCCAAATCAGACCGATCACGTCTTCCTGATTGATCAAGATGGCGACAGCACATTTGAGTCAGAAGCCCGACCATCGTCTGTCCTCAACACCGAAGAATCGAGCGACATCACCGCACCAATAACAACGAGCACCCTTGCCGGGCCAAAATTAAATACAGGAATATGGTATGTTGGCACCACCACAGTTAGCTTGACTGCCGAGGACGATAATTCTGGTGTTTTGAAAACGGAGTATTCGTTTGACGGTGGCCAGACATGGAATATCTATTCTAATCCATTCCCCGTGACTCAAGAAGGGACAACGTCTGTTGCATATTTCTCGATTGATCGCGCGGGAAATTATGAACAGATTAAAAATGTAGAAATAAAAGTAGACAAAATGCCACCCGAGGCAAAAATATACTTTGACGTCAAAAGTCAACAGTTGCAGGTGGAAGGCAGTGACAATCTTTCGTTGGTGATGATTACGTCGAATAATGCTGGCGAGTATCTGCTGACCGACGAAGCGGGACACACACTCCTGCTAACTTTCAAGACTGGATACGAAGTCGGTAACCGCATGAAAGCGCAACTATATCGTATACAATACGATAATCAGCCAGTTGTGGTTTTGCCAGATACTAATCTTCAGTACGAGTGGTCATTAGATAGAGAAGGTTCAGTTAAGGAACTTTTGCAACGGATTAGCGTGCGCGGGGCTTTTGATGTACAGACGAAATACAATTACGCAAAAGACGTTACATATTTTACCGTTCAAAATGGGAGCCTATCACCACAAAAAAGTGTACAAGGAATGTCTATACTTAGATTGCTAACTAACTCTAGCAGTCTCATCCTCGATCGAGGGTACTGAAACTATAAGTTATCGAGCGCTTGAAACCTTCCACGCTCAAACTGCTCAAAACCGGCAGGAGACCATTCTCGGTCCTTGTCATTCCACGAGTCGCTACGTCCTGCTGTGAGAATAATAGTGCTTGGCGGTGGTTTATCGTACTGAATCGCATGGTGCGCAAGGATCGTAAACGCATCCACGAGATCGTCGTGTCGCTCGACCCCGAAGCCGACGATCTGTCGCACAAGTTCCTCGGCTCCATGTTTGGGAAATTTGACCTTGCCGCTCTGAATCATCGTCGCGATGCTCATCAGGCGTGACCGCTTGTCGGCGTTGACCTTCACTCCCTCAACGTCGATCCCGTCGGACATATCCTATCAATGGATGCTGGAACACGAACGTCATGCCGAGTTCTGGAGCAGCTTCGAGGTATGCCATATTCATTACGGTTTCGA
>Ga0209542_10008062_pt1 | contig 19807 bp, 25 predicted proteins | sample RifCSPhighO2_01_FD_184028 | JGI IMG/M metagenome (GOLD analysis project Ga0209542, IMG submission 184028) | Soil microbial communities from Rifle, Colorado - Rifle CSP2_plank highO2_0.1 (SPAdes) (version 2) | ecosystem: Environmental > Terrestrial > Deep subsurface > Rock core/Sediment ...
CTACCCCTTCTAATTTGATGTGGAATATTAGGAAGGGGTGCTTCCAAGGGTAGCGGGAAACCTGAGTTTCCCAAGACGCTTGTTGCCTCTACCCCCTTATTTACTTTTGCGAATTGAACGTGAGCCGGAGTGAAGAATTCAGTATCCTTTCTTATTATTTTCATTGCATCAGCCTTGCTATTTGGCTGCCTCTCCCAACAAAACCCAGGGCCGGCCGTTTCTATTGCGACCATTGAACCCGCGAACCCGGCAACGGAACAGATCACGATAATTTTGACTGTCAACAACGGAATCTCAAAGAGCTCGAAAGCCATAACTGCGGGAAGGGGGATATCAGCGCTGGAGGCATTCCAGAAAGTCGCCGAAATCGGGTACAAGGAATATCCCTTCGGCTCCTACGTTTATTCAGTCAACGGGCTGGCCGAAAACACGGGTAATTCAGGTAAATATTGGCAATACTACGTGGACGGCAGGATCGTAATGGTTGCGATAGATAAATATATTCTAAGTTCGGATGCGGAATTGGAATTCAGGTACGAGGGCCAGAACCCCGAAATAAAATGAGGCGGGCTCAAGCCAAGGATAGGGATCTCCTTGTGCAGAATTAATTCATTTTCCCATCAAGTGCATCGCCGCACTCCAAGCGCCCCTTTCGGCGGAAAGGCCGTTCCTGGAATAGCTCAATATGAGCACATCCCCGTCATGCGCATTGAACTCCTCCTTTAGCTCCTTTGCAACCTCTCCCCTCACGAAATCATTCCCCTCTGAGCCGGGGAATGCGAACCTGCCCTTTTTCAATATGAGCACCGTTGCACCCTCGGCGCCGGCACGGATGGCCTCGTCCCTTTCCTCCAGCCCTTTCCTCACCTTTTTGGAGAGGGGGGAAAGGTGGATCCCGAACGCGGGATGGTTGAACGTGATCGGCGAACCCCGCACTCCGGAGACCTTAAGGACTGTCCTCCTAACGTATTGGAAAACTGCCTCGCCCCTTTCAGTCAGGGTGCATCCCCGCTTGGTTATCCGAACGAGCCTATTTTTCGAGAAATGCGCAAGGATGCTCCTCGTGCTGCCCTCGCCGATGGCAAGCTTTTGCGAAAGCGCCTTGCGGCTAATCTCCCCCTGCGAAAGTATCCAAAGCGCCCTTGGGAGGTCGACTTCCATGAAGGACGGCGAGGGGCCCCTGCCGCTGCCGTGCCTGTAAAGCGCCCCAAGATTCCCCATGCTTACCTGCAGGGCCCGGCGCTTATTAACTTTTTTCATCCCCCCATGCAAAACGCTTTTAAACCTTGTTGGCGATATAATCCATCCGTTGGATGAACCATCCAACAAATTTTTAGCAACGATGCACGGTGGTGGGGATGAAGAGGATTCTGGGAATTATTGGAGCAATGCTGCTGGTTTTCTCCTCGCAAGCTCTCGCGGATGCAAATCTCACGCTCGCATCGGAGTTCCTTAAAGGAAGGCAGCTTTCAGGCGGCTCCTTTGACAGTTTCTCATCACCCAATTCTGCGGCGGCGGTATTCGCATTGCATCGGCTTGAGGGCAACTCCTCCAATGTGAGTGCGGGCCTCCAATACCTCAAAGCCGACCTGGAAAACCCGGCATCTTATTCATGGTCGGAGGCGGACATACCGGGCCTTAACCTTTACGTTTACTCGAAATTGGCCGGGGCAGATTCCCTTAACCTAAGCGATGTGGCATTGAGGCTTGTTTCAATGCAGGGGAGCGGCGGAGGCTTTATCGGATACTCGCAATGCGTTGAAAATTGCACCGATGATGACTGGGCAAACGACCTTTGGCTCCCATCCGAGGATGCGATCAGCACCTCCATGGCCATCTTGGGATTGGATGCCGCGCATTCCCTCAACGATTCGGTAAGGAACGGTTCGGTGAATTTCCTCCTAAGAATGCGCAATGCGGACGGCAGCTTCAACCTCACGAACGACACCGTGCTTGGCAATTTCTGGGCGCTTGGCCCCGATATTTATTCGCAAACCGGATTCGCGCTCCTAGCTTTGCACGAAGCAAGGTTCGGAGGCATAGAAATCAACGGCTCATTGGAATTCTTAAGGGGGGCAGCCGCCGCGAAATTTGGCAACAACACGAATGCGACATTTTCGCCGGCGGTAACCGCGTATGTGCTTGCCGCATTCAACGATACAAATTCCTCACTCCTTGCGCTTTCGAATTTGCCCTGCCTGCAAAATCCGGATGGCGGGTTCCGCGACCCGCTAAGGTACGGGGAGAGCTCCAATGTGCTCGATACGGCGCTTGCAATGCTTGCACTTGGAAGGCATTACAATGGCAGCGCGGTTTGCGAATCCGACATCCCAGCTCCCTCCCCATCGCCCAGCGCCTCGCCTTCCCCAAGCATTTCCCCGGCCCCGACGGGCACACCCACGCCCGTCCCCCAGCAATCTGGCAGTTCCTACTCATCCAACAATTACTTTCCCCCTGCGCCTACTCCAACAAAAAAGCCCACCCCAACCGCATCGCCAACGCCCTCCCCATCCCCGAAGGTAAAACAAATCGCAATCGAGGAAGAAAAGCCCATCTCCCCATCACCAACGATTTCGCTTGTGCCCACAACAACGAATAAAAACTCGCCTGCCGATAGAGTTGGGAATGCGCCGCCATCGCCCATGCCGGCAGGCCCAAACGCAACGACGGGATTTTTTGCAGGCGCATTGGCGAACTGGGCGTATGGGATAATTGTAATCGTAATCCTCGGGGCAGCGTATATCTTTGTTAGAAGGAAATGACTTGGTCCATATGGCAAACGCACTCAAATTCGGGCTGGGGCTCATCTTCATTTCGCTCCTCCGGCTTATCCAAATGCCCCTCCCCAATATCGAGCCCATCATGGCATCAATGCTTCCGTTCGCGAGGAAATACGGTCAAATCGCCGGCTTCCTGTTTGCATCCCTCGCACTGCTCTCATTCGATTTCATTTCCGGAAGGATTGGGGCGTGGAGCATATACGCGGCGATAACCTACGGAGTGATCGGGTACGCTGCCGGCAGGTATTTCTCAGATAAAAATAGGCAAAAAACAAAATATTATTTGGGATTTGGGATTATTGGTACCATTTTTTATGATGCCGTGACGGCTTTCCTATTTGGGATGCAATTCAACCAGCCCCTCGCAATGACAATAGCCGGACAGATCCCCTTCACGATCTACCATCTCCTTGGGAGCGCCGCATTCATCTTGTTTTTGACTCCCCTGGTGGACGGATTGATCGTGGAAAATCCCGTTTTGGAAATCGGGCGGATTGGATCAAGGGAGCCAAGTGGCGCCAAATTGGGAATGCGCAGAAAATAAAAAATCAGAACTATTGGCTCTTTTCCAGCGACTGCCCATCCGTGCTTCCGGTTTTCGCTTTCTCGTCTGCGGGCTTATGATGGCCTTGATATTCCGTCTTGGGCTTATCCTCAGTATGCGCATGATGCTCCGGCACTGCTGCTGATTGCTCGGGCGGCTTATGGGCAAGAGGCACATTATCCCTCACTTCATGCCGGTAGTCCCTGCCTTCCTGGCGCTCGCCACGATAATCCCTCCTATCATCCCTCTGGCCGCGATCGTCCCGAGGCTCGCGCCTATCCATAAGACCTCCTTCCGCCTTTAGGTCAATCACGAGATCCGCAGTGTTCTTAAGCGCAGAAGAGAAATCGGGCTCCGTTCCAACCACGATCGTATCCTTCCCATGCTCCTTTGCCTTGGTTAGCACCGGCTTGTAATCCGAATCGCGGGAAACGATCGCAATCGTATCTATATGGGGCGAGAACATGAATTCGGTGGCTTCGATTGCAAGCGCAACATCGACATCGGAGGGGATGATCACGACCTCGTACCCCTGGTTGGTGACGGCTTCAATCAGCTTATCCGAGGCGAACTGGTCGAGGAACACCTTTGCGACCTTCACCCTGCCGTACTTCTGGAGCTTCTTTTTGACCTTGTCAAGATCAACGCCAAGTTCCTTCCGTATCATGTTGGGCCCGTCGACCAGGACTGCGATGTTTTTTTCCTTTGGCTTCTTCAAAAGGTCCTTGACCTGATCCAAAACATTAGGCATTGCCATCAAGACCACCTTATCGAAATAATGGAAAATATGGGAATAAACGCTAAATTCAGGGAGCAAGGATATTTATAGGGAAGCGTATTTACGAAGGCTTGGCGATACGTGAATTTTGTTGCAACTAATTGATTGGATAGATATCAATTGATGAAGCCGATCGCCTATTGTCAGGATCAACGCCGGCGAACAGTTTTTACGCGCCCGTAAGGGAAAGCACCGCAACCACATTATATAGCATATGCGCGAAAATCGGCGCGGCGATGCTTTTTTTCCTTGCAACATATAGCGAGAGCAAAAGCCCCAAGGTGAGTGCGCCCAGGATTTCTGCAACCGAGCCGTAGAGCGCATGGGAGGCGCCGAATAAAAACGCGCTTAAAAAAACGCCAAGCCTGCGCTGCAGAAGGCCGCGGTAGAATATCTCCTCTGCAATGGGCGAGAGCATGACTGCAATCAGCAAAACGAACGGCGGCTGCCTCAAGAGAAGGCCACTTACCTTGTCCAGGTCGAGCAGCCCAAATGAATCCAAAATAACCGTCTCGAGGGTCGTGAGGGCGAGCATGGCAACAAGGAGTGCAAACGCATTGGAGGCAGTGGATAGCTTGCCCTTCCATCCGGCAAAATCGGCCTTGTTGACATAAAGGTATTGCAGCGCCTTTTGAAGCCGCATGCCCTTAAGGCGCAGGTAGATGAAGGGCAAAAGCAAGAAGAAAAGGGGCAGTGCCAATGTATCGATGAGTTCGGTTACGGTCGACATGCAAACCCCTTTATCCGCTTAAAAAATGGAGGCATGGACAAAAAAAATGGCCAAATAAAGGCGCATGCGCCACATACTAACCCTCCAAAAAATAAATAAAAAATATAAAAAAAACGGTCCGGCTCCTGACCGGCGCCCGCAAAGGTAAAATATAAAATAAAAAAATAAAAGGCCTATTCCGCAAGGACAACTTTTACGCCAGCAGGCTTCCTTGTGATGTTCCCCGCGCGGATGCCCGCTGCGAAATGGACGCTCTTCTGCTCGCACAGGTCCAAGAGCCGCTGCGTGACGATGCCGTCAAGGATCACCGCGAAAACTCCATCGGTTTCCGAGAGCACCTTCATAATCTCCCTGATTGGCGCATCGCCCACCTCGTTCATATCCGCGTTGAAGAATTTCGCCTTAAGCGACCCTTCGAGCGTCTTGAGGTTCGCCCGAAGGAAATCCACCTTTGCCTGGTCCTCAGGGGATAGGGCCTCTTGCTGGATAACAGGTGCGGGCTCTGCATCCGGGGATGGTTCGGCCCCAGGCTGCTCCCTTTGGGGGCTGTTTTCCACCGGAGCTTGCCTGGCTTGGCCGTTCCCGGCAGGTGCCTGCACCTTCTGGTACCAGCCCTCCTCGCGCTTCTTTTCGAATCGCTTGCGGTTGTCATAGCGGGATTCGCGGCCCTCTATCTGCTCTTTTAGCTCCGCTTCCGCCTGCTCGCCGGGGATCTTCCTCCTAAGGGCCATGATTATTTCCTTGCGGGTAAGCTCCTCAACTTCCTTTCCTGCGGGCGCGCGCGCCACAAAATCGATGTTGCCCGCATGGAGCATCTCCCTTAGGATGATGTCCCCGCCGCGGTCGCCATCAAGGAACAGGGTCGCATCCTTTTGCTGCGATAGCTCTACGATGGTCTTCCCGACATTTGCGCCTCCGATTGCGACAACGTTCTTCATGCCATTCCTTAGCATGTTCACAACATCCGCCCTTCCCTCGACGATGATGATCGCCTCGCTCTTCTCAACTTCGGGACCGCAAGGCAGCTTGTCCTCGCCGTATGTTGCAACCTCTGCGATCTTGACTTCCGCGCGGACCATTTCCGCCAGTTCCTTGCTTTCCGGGATCTCGTCCACGATGACATTCTTAAGGAGCGCTTTTGCGCGGTCAAGGAGCATCTTGCGCTTCAAATTCCGCGTGTCCTCGATCTTTTCCGTGTTGATCCTTGCCTCGCACGGGCCCACCCGGTCGACTATCTCAAGGCTTGCCGCAAGTATCGAGGTTTCAACCATGTCAAGGCTCGAGGGGATCAGAATGTTCCCAAAGCTCTTCCCGCCCCGCATCTGCACGTTGACCTCAATCCGGCCTATCCTCCCGTTCTTTTGGAGTTCGCGCAGGTCAAGCTCATCACCAAGCAGCCCTTCCGTCTGCCCGAAAATGGCGCCGACGATATCGGGCTTCTCGACGATGCCGTCAATCTCGAAATTCGCCTTTACCAAGTACTTTACCGTGTCTATGTAAGTCTTACCCATCTCTTTCACCTGATTATTTTCAATATATGCCTCTCCTGGAAATTATTGCTTGCGGAAAAAACCGATTAGAATTAGTCCTGTTGAGCCCTATGCATTGTTGACTCCGCTTTCATCCCTTAACAGTCAGGGAGCCATCCATGCACAAAGGTTACTCAAACAAAATCTTGTAAAAAATTAATGTGAACTAATTCTATCTCAAATGGCCTTCAACTTTTTCCGCAATCAGGTCATATAGGCTCGGGGAAATCTTGACGATGTCCTTTTCAGAGAGGATGCCGATCACTTTCCCTTCCTTGAATACCACAAGGCGCCTTAGGTCCTCATTCCCCATAAGCTTTGCAGCCTCGGAGATGTCGGAATCGGGCCCGATGCCAACAAGTGGCTTGCTTATGAATTTTGCAATGCCGGTGTTGCTCTTAAGGCCCTTTGATAGCACCTTTTCCACCAAATCTCGATCCGTAAGGATGCCGTAGATCTTCTTGTTTTTGTCCTTCACAAGAATGCTCCCGATATCCCTGGATTTCATTATTTTAGCAGCTTCCTGCACCGTCGCAGATTCCGTTATGGCAACAAGGGACGTCTTCATGATGTCCCCGACTTTTATGCCTGTTTCCATGGAATGTTTAGGCAATGCGAGTTTAAATACGTTGCGTGGGAAACTTCGTTTCTACGATTGGCGAACAGGTAAATGACGAATAAATCGCCCCAAATGCCACAAATTGCGCATTACTGATCCCAATTAATCAACTTCCGGTTCCATAATTCTCCACCAAATGCTAATATCCGCCTTATTCCACCATCCTTCCGAAAGCAATAAATACTTACACGTACTTACATATAAGTATGAGAGATCCGGATGGTGAAAAAGGGGCATTATTTCTCAGACCACTACCACAAGGAAAGGGAGCAAAATGTGGGAAAGGAGCTGGTTATCGATTGCATCCATCATGGCAGAAAGGAATTGGAAAGCTATCCGAATAAATTCAAAAACAGGAAGCTGTTCAACAAGGGGGAATTGATTGTCATTTACCTTGAATTTGACGATTACTTCTACATAATCACGGCTTTTTGGAACGTGAGGGGGCGATAAACATGAAATTTGAGGGGAAAACCTGCCCCATGTGCGGCAAGGGGAAAATGGAAGGCAGAAGGCATGAGGCTGATCCGGGCATTTTCGTTGATGCTTTCAGATGCAACAAGTGCGGCGAGATTGCCTACTCCGAAGAAATCATAGGGAAGCTCGAAGCCCTAAGAAAATACGGTAATGAGGAGCGCCATGTGGTCAAAGTAGGATCGTCATTGGCGGTGCCGATACCTTCGTCATTTGTGAAGAAGCTGGGGTTAAAGGCCAGGGAGCTGGTTTATGTGTCCGAGAGCAACGGATCGTTACTGATAAAGACAGGGCTGGGGCTTAATGGCACGCTGCAAAAATAGGGCAGGCAAATTGCATACTTATTTAAACCACCTGCGCCTCAAATAGTTGCTAATTCTGCCGGTTTATTCCGGCGATTGTTGGGGGGAGGCGGGGGATTTTTCTCCTACGCTCCGGCATATTTTTCGAGGGGCGGGAACTACTCCCTACGCTTAAAAAAAATATTTTCGGGCAAGAAAAGGGATACGCCCCACATAGTAAGCAATAATGATTCATGAAAAGTGCCTTAGTATGATAATCGTCCTTGATTTCGGCGGGCAGTTCGTGCACCTGATTGCCAGGCGCATCAAGGACCTTGGTGCTAGCGCAGTTATTCTCCCCTACAATGCAAAAGTTGAGGAAATTAGGAAGTTCAAGCCGGCCGGGATCATTCTCTCTGGAGGCCCCGCGGCAATTTCGGGCGCAAATGCGATTTTTCCCGACATGCGCATTTTTGGGCTAAGGCTCCCGATGCTCGGGATATGCTACGGGGAGCAGCTCATTGCGCACCACTATGGCGGAAAATTGGCCTCTAGGGGCGACCAGAGGCAGTACGGGAAGGAAATGATGAAGGTTTCCAGGGGTTCAGAGCTATTCGCTGGAATGAAAAACGTAGAACAGGTGTGGATGTCGCACGGGGATGCGGTAACCGACCTTCCGGAGGGATTTGAAATAACCGGAAGCACCGAAAAATGCCCGATCGCCGCATTTGAGGACCGTGCAAGGAAGCTCTACGGGCTGCAATTCCATCCGGAGGTTGCCCATACGATCCATGGTTCCGAAATGTATGCGAATTTTGTATTCAATGTGTGCAAAGCAAGGAAGGATTATTCCCTTAAGGGATTGGATAGGCTGCTCATATCGCAGGTGCGCAGGGATGCCAGGAGGGGAGGGGTCCTTATTGCGGTCTCAGGGGGCGTTGATTCGCTTGTTACCGCGGCGCTCATCCACCGCGCGATCCCAGACCAGCTCTACAGCGTTTTCATCGATACGGGCCTTATGCGAAAAGGGGAAGTTGAGGAGACCGAGGAATTCTTCAAGAAGATGGGCTTTAGGCATTTTGAGATGGTGGATGCCAGCGCATTGTTCCTAGGTAAATTGAAAGGAGTCATCGACCCCGAGGAGAAGAGGAAAATCATCGGGCATACCTTCATTGAAGTTTTCGAGCGGAAGGCACTTGAGCTTGGAAAGAAGGCCAACATAAAATACCTCGCGCAGGGCACAATCTACCCCGACCGCATCGAAAGCGCGCAGGCATCGAAGGCAGCAGACAAGATAAAGAGCCACCACAACCTTACGCTTCCAGAAAAGATGAACCTGCTCCTTATCGAGCCCCTAAAAGAGCTCTACAAGGATGAGGTCAGGGCGCTTGGGGAGATGCTGGGGCTTCCGCACGTTAGGGTTTGGAGGCAGCCATTCCCAGGCCCGGGGCTTGCGATCCGAATCGTGGGAGAAGTGACCCCGGAAAGAGTGGGGATCGTTCGGGAAGCCGACCATATTTTCCGCGATGAAATTCTTAAAGCGCACCTTGATTCCAAAATTTGGCAATATTTCGCAGCGCTACTACCGGTGAAATCAGTTGGCGTGATGGCAGATGAGCGCACTTATGAATACATCATCACGCTGCGCGCCGTAACAAGCAAGGACGGGATGACCGCGGATTGGGCGAAAATACCCTTCAGCGTGATGGAAAGGATCAGCACCCGGATTTCAAATGATGTGAGGGGAGTCAACCGCGTCGTCTATGATGTGAGCCAGAAGCCGCCTGCGACAATTGAATATGAATGATTTCCGGCTAAACGTAAGCTTTTTATATCAAATCTATCATATTTTTATCATAAAAGATGATAAAATGGGAAATTTGAATATTGATTTGGAAGGGTATCCGGGCAGAGTAGTGGAATTCATGATAAAAAACGGGTTCGTGAAAACGAAAACCGAGGCGCTGCGATTGGCATTATTCGAATTTGACCAGATGCATTCGGTGGTTCCGGATGAGGATACCGCTTATGCACTTGTCGCACAAAAATTACTGGAGGACGTGGAGAGCGGAAAAGTGAAATTGAAGAAATTCGATTTCAAGATGCTCGACTGATATTATGGAAATTCTCCACCACCCAGAGTTCGAGAAGGATGTCAAAAGGCTCGATGGGTCATTAAAGGAACGGCTCAAAAAGGCCATTGGGAAGATTTCCTCCAACCCCGAAATCGGAAAGCCGCTCAAGCACCTTCACTTCTGCTTTTCGGAAAGAATTGAAAACTACCGGCTTATTTACACGTTTAAGGAAAACCAGATCCTGCTTGTTTGTTTCAAAAACCGCGATGAGGTCTACGAATTCCTGAATTTGCTTAAAATCAAGTAGGCATCAGCTAAATCTATTCTCATTTCAACTACTCTTTCCAAACTATTTCCCGCCCAACCACCAAACGATTATTTTTTCTTGACCTTGATGTTTATCGCATCCGCAACCGTATAGCTGCCCTTTCCCTTGCCCCTATAATCCGAAAGAAGCTCGTCCTTCAATTTGTCAACCTTTCCGGGGATGTTCTCCTCAATCAGCTTAATTTTCAGGAATTTCTCGAGCTTCTGCGCCACCTTGTGCTCGGGCATAAGATGCCCAGCTTCCATCCTCTCAATCACATTCTCGGAAATGAAAAGAGTGTTTGCAAGCTCCCTGCGCGTCAGGTGCAAACCCTGCCTCGCATCCGAAATCAATTTCCCAAACCCTTCAACAACCGAATATTCGTGGTGGATTGGGACCGAAGCGGGTTCAAAGGTTTTAACGCTTGTTGTTGAAACCGGCCTCCTGACCCCCGGGGGCTGCGCAATTGGCTTTCCATACCTTGTGCAATCCGCGCAAACCGAAACCCTCGCGCCCTCAACAATCGCATCGGTGACCGCAGCCTTTCCGCAAATATAACAGTCTGGCACTTTCATAAGACCACCACCATGGAATCGTAGGGCGGGCGGAAATAGCCAACCCGGCAAGGAAAATCCCGCCGCCACCCATACCCAATTGCCCTAGTTCAAGCCAATATTATGGCACCAACGCTTTTAAGCATTGTAATTTTACTTAATTGGGATTTCATGTGGGAGTAGCCATCGGGGACATTTTGCAGGTGAAAAAGATCGCCTTCGAGGAGATGCGCGGAAGGATCGCAATCGATGCCTACAATACGCTCTACCAGTTCCTTTCGATAATAAGGCAGCCGGATGGCACGCCGCTCATGGATTCAAAGGGCCGCGTGACATCTCATCTCTCGGGCCTTTTCTACCGCACCTGCAGCATGGTTGAAAAGGGGCTCCAACCCATCTTCGTTTTTGACGGCCCGCCCTCCGAGCTGAAGAAGCGCACGCTTGCGGAAAGGCGGGAGCGCAAGCAGCTTGCGGCAGAAGAGTTTGTCGCCGCAAAGGAAGCGGGCAAGGAGGAGGAGATGAAGATCTTTGCCCAGCAGACAACAAAACTCACAAAGGAAATGGCAGAGGAGAGCAAGCACCTATTGAGGCTGCTAGGAATCCCGGTGGTGCAAGCCAAAAGCGAGGGCGAGGCGCAGTGCGCGCACATGTGCAGGAAGGGCCTGGTTGCAGCAACTGGCTCGCAGGACTTCGATGCGCTTCTATTTGGCACCCCGGTGCTGCTGAAAAACCTCACGATTGCCGGGAGAAGGAAGCTTCCTCGGAAAAATATTTTCGTGGAAGTGGTGCCCGAAAGGATAGAATTGCAGCCGAACCTGGACGCCCTTGGAATAACGCAAAAAAAACTCATCTGGATTGGGATACTCGCGGGAACCGATTTCAACAAGGGGATTTACGGCATCGGGGCAAAGAAGGCGCTTAAGCTTGTCCGGGAGTTCGACACATTCGAGGGGATAATCGGGAAATTGGGGAAGGATGTGGACTATAAGCCCGTGGAAAAGCTGTTTTTCGAGCCGGATGTGGTAGACGTTCCGGAGGGGGAGATTGTTTTTTCCGAGCCGGACCGCGATAAGCTGATGGATTTCATGCTTGATAGGAACTTCACCATTGAAAGGGTGCAATCAGCCCTGCAGCGCGCCTTCAAGGAGCCGTTCGGGACAAGGCAAAGCAACCTCAGCAAATGGTTTTAGGCAAAAAAAATCATTGGCAAGGCCGCTAAGGTATCGACCATCCCCCCTTTTTCCCAAAATGCGCCAAATCTCATTCGCATAAAAAATGATGGCCTAATTGCAGCCCCAACAATTTCACGCTTGTCGAACTTGCCAAAAAACTAAATAATTAATAAACGTTTCCGTGCCTATTTGTTTTAACCTTTTATTTTTTTTGGGTGCGAGTGCAAGAATATTTTACCGAGTGGGTAGAGTATGCAAGTGATGCAGATGGAGCAAAAGCAGCAGATGATTAAGAAGAAGAAGGCCGAAGTGGAAGTGCTCGAGGATGCCACGGACGACCTTTGGGAAGAGGAAAACGCGGAAAAGGAGGAGGAATGACTGATTTTCTAATGCAACCTTTCAATTCCCTTGAACCGATCAAAATCCGAATCAAATGAAAGTATTTTCACTAGCCCGGACTCCTTCATGATCAATACACTAAGGGAATCGCAGAGGCTAAGGCCGCCGTATTTTTTCATGATTTCAAGAGCAATCTCTATTTTGCGCCTATCGACGATGATAATTTCCAATTGGGCATTGTTCAGCATGCGCCTCCCGGCTTCATATGCGGTTTCGGGGCCGCGATGCTTCATAAGCCAATCAACAACCTCCTCAAAAATATGGTCCGTGATAAGACCCTTTTCGGATAATCCCTTCCACAAATCCACAGACCTCGCATGCCTCTCTTCATCCGTGGCGAAGAGGGATATCAGGAAGGAGGAATCGATTAATATCATAAAAATCGCCTTCAATCAAAACCCAGTTTTTCAAGTTCGGCCTGGGCATTGAATTTTCCCTGCTTTCCGCCCTTGGCTATCCCGATCAAATCCTCCATCGTCCATTTCTTCCCCTTGGTTGGATGCATCCCCCTAGGCAGGTCCAGCTCGAGGGCAAAATCCAAGGCGACATCTATTGCGTCTATATCCGTTACATCCTTTCCGTTGCGTTCCATGAGCCTCGCCTTGTACCTTACAATCTTGGGCGCGGTGCGCCTGGCTATCTTCTTTGTAATGTATGGTTCCACGACTACCACCAATTACACTAATTACACTAAAGGATAAAAACGTTGCGGGAGGTAGTTTCGGGTGAAATAAGGCAGCACGTAATGAAATTCGCAAAGAGTCGGCAGGCAACGGATGGGAAAATCAGTAAATAACAAAATTCCTGCAAAGCGCCTTCTGTTAATTGATAAATATGCCAATCAAATTAGGAGGGTGGGCGGCGACACGTGGGAGGGAACCTAGGTTCCCTGTGGGGTGTCAGTAAATCACAAAATTCCTGCAAAGCGCCCTTACTTCCTCGCGCACTTTCAGCTTGGTTTGGGCATCCGTCCTGTTTGTTAGCGCCTTGTGTATCAATCTCGCGACATCCTTCATTTCGGACTCCTTCATCCCCCTGCTGGTGATTGCGGGAGTGCCCAGCCGGATTCCGGATGGGTCAAGCGGCGCCCGCTTGTCAAATGGGATCATGTTCTTGTTGCAATAGATCCCCACCTCATCAAGCACCGTCTCTGCCTCCTTGCCGGTAATTCCCTTCTCAAAGACATCTATTAGCATCAGGTGGTTGTCCGTCCCGTTTGAAACAAGCCTATAGCCATATCCCATCAGCTCTTCCGCAAGCACTTTTGCATTCTTCACGATCTGCCTTGCATATTCCTTGAATTCTGGCTGCAGCGCCTCCTTGAAGGCAACTGCCTTTGCGGCATTCACATGATCGTGCGGCCCGCCTTGCAAGCCGGGGAAGACGGCCTTGTCGATTTGCCTAGCGAACTGCTCCTTGCACATGATCATGGCGCCACGCGGGCCCCTAAGAGTTTTATGCGTTGTCGTGGAAACGACATCGAAATAGGGTACGGGATTCTCATGTACACCAGCTGCGCAAAGCCCCGCGATATGGGCGATATCCGCGAATGTGAATGCGCCGATCTCGTCTGCAATTTCCTTGAATTTCCGAAAATCCAAAGTCCGAGGATAAGCTGAAAAGCCAGCGAGGATCATTTTGGGCTTTTCCGCAATTGCAAGGCGCCTTACCTCGTCATAATCAATGAGGCCGGTTTCGGGGTCGACACCATATGGGATGATCTTGTAGAACCTTCCGGAGAAATTGAGCGGATGGCCGTGCGTGAGGTGGCCGCCATGCGCAAGGTTCATCCCAAGCACCTTGTCGCCGATCTCAAGCAATGCATAATAGACTGCAAAATTTGCGGGCGAGCCGGAGTAGGGCTGGACGTTCACGTGCTGCGCATTGAAGAGCAGTTTTGCCCTAGCAACCGCAATATCCTCCATCTGGTCAATATACTCATTCCCGCCATAGTAGCGCTTGTGGGGGACGCCTTCGGAATATTTGTTGGTCATTATGCTCCCAAGCGCTTCCAAAACCGCCTTGGAGACATAATTTTCTGATGGGATCATTTCAAGCCCCTCCATCTGACGGCGTTTCTCGCTTTCAATAGTTGCGGCAATTTCCGGATCGAACTTCTCAAGGTACATCGGAATACACCTCCTTTATGAATGTGAATGAAAAAAGACCACCGGGCTCATTCCCCCCAAATACGGAAGAATGGCCATCAAATCATAGTATGGACGGGCCAACCGAGCATGCCCCACACATGCGGATGGGATGGACAACAAATCCCATTATTTTCACGAGCCATTAATTCAAGCATTCCCCATGTTAACAATCAAAACCCTTTTTTTCCCTCCACTCTCCAGACTACAGGAAGAAAGTTAATAAGGATTTTTATTGGGGAGCGGAAGTCCCGCAATAGAACTGGTCGTTGGTGCCAATAACATCCCATGGCGTACCGGAAAGCCCGCCTCCGGCATCATTTGTGCAGTCAGCGCTAATCCCGTATGAATTGACATCAAGCGGGGTTGTAACATCTGTTTTCCAGGTGCCGTTGGCGTAATAGCATGCCCCCGCTGCAATAAGCTGGGATTTGCATTGGGCAAATTCAACCTGATTGCTCTGCTTGCTTGATGTGCCCCGGAGTATGAAGAATGCGACGGTTGCAATGAATAGGATGCCGCCCATTAACAGGACATATTCAAAGGCACCTTGGCCCCTCGATCTTGGATTCATAATTATTAATCTGCAGCGGCGCTTTAAAAAACCGCCTTTGATGCGGAATATGCCAGACTATATGGGATATGGGCCGCATTTGAATTGGGTTGGGGAATAATACCAGGATAGCTGCGGGGGGCCTGCAAAAACATCCGCGCAGGAGGGGTTGATCCGGTAATCCGCATACGCGCAGCCGGAAGCGCAGCCATCGGCAACTCCTTCAATGTTGCCCGTCCAGCCTCCGGTCGAATTGATGCATGCCTGCACGCCAATTAGCTGCACCTTGCATGTGATCAGGTCGACCCGGGAAGATTCGCGGGTGAGGGAGGACCTAAGGATCAAAATCACCATTGCAACGATAAGCAGGACGCCTCCCAGAAGCAGAATGTATTCAAACGCACCCTGGGCTTTTCGCATGGAATCCACTAGAAGTAATTAAAAAAGAAAGAAAAAAATTAAAAAAAGAAAAAATTAAGCAGGCCTTGGGCCGCACTTGAAGTTAGTAGCGTCCACATACCACGGAAGTGCAGGCGGACCGGTAAATACTGCGCCACAAGCCGGGTTCATTCCATAATCGGTCATTAAGAATCCCGCGCCGCATCCATCAGTCACACCATATGTTGCAGATGCCCATCCTCCGGTCGAGTTGGTGCAAACTGAAACGCCCGCGAGCTGCGCCTTGCATGTATTCAGGTCGGTTTGGGTGCCTCCCTTGCCGATCGTACCCCTGAGAATTATGATCGCCAAAACTACTATCAGCAGCACTCCGGCCAAAAGCAGGATGTACTCAAATGCGCCTTGTCCTCTCTTCATCTATTATCACCTATTATCCATCAAATTGAACGAATAGACTAATCACAGGCTATATATAAAGCTTTTCTTAGACGCGAGGGGAAACAAATTAAAGGGGGCGATCGATGCTTATTTTTCCATCCAAAAGAAATACATTCCAGATATGAAATTAGATTTGCGCAGCACAAAATTAGTCACTAATTCCAAAGCAGTTTACTTCAAACATAGCCGGATGTGTTGGTGGCGTTCTTGTAATTGTAATAGCTCGTATTCACCTGTTGTTCACCGCCGGCAACAGCGCCGGTCCTTAATACCAGGTAAACCATCGCACTAACTAGCAGTATGCCTGCTAAAAGCAGGATGTACTCGAAGCTTGTCTGCGCCTTCTCGTCCATATGAAATCCGGATTTACCACTGCGGGCTTCTTTTTAATACTTTGTTGATTGGAAGGGCAGGAGCGGAGCATTATTGGATAACCATCCGTTCAATCCTGCTCCGGAAGATGGAAAAATATCGGGTAATCCTGCACTGGAATGCAACCTCAATCAATTCAACGCCTCCAATAAGTTTTATTAAGCCCCGTTCAGTAGTAAAAACACCCATTTTTCCCAAAGGTGATGCTGTTGATGCAGAAGATGAAGGAAAGCTACGCATATTTCTCCGACAAGGGGAGCGGCACGTTCGAGTGCTCCGAAGAATCCGTCAGCATGAAGGGCTGGAAGAACATGAACATTAAGAAAACCCACGTGATGGAACTCACCAAGATGGGCGACCTCCCGTTGAACAAGGTAAGCGTCCAGATGAAATACTTCGACATGTTCGGCGGGACGGAAACAGTCGAGTTCGCGATGCGCGAGGCGGACTACCGCGCCTTCAAGCAGGCGCTTGGGAAATAACGCCAACTGATTAAGCTCGAAATAACCTTTATCAGATAAGGCCTAGATGAAAGCGGTTCCCATTCCCACATGATTCGCAAATCGGAGTAAGGGGGGAGCGGGTGACATCCAAACTTGTTTTGGATGTTAGTAGAGGAAAGATCTACGTTACCCGGCAGGGGAATGCTTTCCCATTGGGTTGGGGCTTATCCCCCCAGAGGGGTTAAACAAAACCAAAAGTCTATTAATAACATCCGCGCCTTTATTGCGAAGGGGTATCGAACCATGAAAAACTTAATTTCAGGCATATTTGCAATCATGCTGATCATTGCCGCAGCAAGCGCAACCACGTCCATTGAAGTCCCCGCAGTGGATGCGGAGGGAAACGGCGTCCTTAGTGAAATTTCCGTTTCTGCTACCCCCGGCACAGGGGACATTTTCATGTCGATCAAGCCCCTTACCGGGGTTGACACGCAGCACTCCGAAAAGACTGCAGTCGAGCTGGCATCAAGGCTTGCGGGCGTCGATACCTCCAAATACGACCTGCTCTTCAAGATCGAATCCACCGCGGAAGTAGTCGATGGCCCTTCGGCCGGTGCCGCGCTTGCGCTCCTTAGCTTTGCCGAACTATCCGGGAAGAGGATGCGCTCCGACCTTACGATCACGGGCTCGATTGATTCCGAAGGGCATGTAGGAAAGATCGGCGGGGTCTTTGAGAAGGCAAAGGCGGTTTCCGAGGATTCCTCCAACAGATACCGCGTGTTCCTCATTCCAAGGGGGCAGCGGATACAGAGCGGAGTTGATGTTGCAAAATATGCCAGGGAGAAATGGTCGCTTCAGGTTGCCGAGGTCGACACCATCCTCGACGTCCTTGATTATGCGTTCAATACCAGCGAGGGCTCCGATGTTGTTGTGAAGGAAAAAATCATCCCTCCCTTGAAACTGATTCCCTTCAAAGCAAGCAAGGAATCGGAGGCGTTCCGAGAAATTGCGGCAAATGAGGTGCAAGAGGCGCAAAAGCGTCTCAAGGATGCAATGCTTACCGAGGAGGTCCTTGCCTCGCTTGAGGAATCCATGAACATTTCCACGACCCTGCTCGGGAAGGGCTACTTTTATTCCGCGGCCAACTCCGCATTCCTTGCCTCGATAAGCCTAGACGAGCTCTCGTTCGTTAACGGCACTAAGCCAGAGCTTAGCGCAAGGCTTAGGGAACTTAAGGTGCTTGCGGACGGATTTGAATTCGCAAAGCAAACCGAGGGGAATTTCGAGTGGGTTATCGGCGCAAAGCTCCGTTATTATTGGGCAACAGGCAAGCTCTCCGAGGCGGAGGACAAGATCTCGCTTGGGAATTACATGTCGGCTGCTGGCGACCTTGCGGTTGCAACAAGCTGGCTTCGCGCCGCATCGCGGATGAATTCGATTGCAAAGGGCAGCGAAATTGGGGCGGAGATGAAGGATAGCTATTTCCGGGGCATTGCTTTGGAGAGATTAAATGCCGCAAAGGCACTTGAGGAGGATGGCAGCCTGGACAATGAGGCGCTCGACCATCTGCAGACGGCAGCAAAGGAGTTTGAGGCTGCCGACTACCTCGCCGCCATGTATGATGCCACTTTTGCAACCGCATACGCTGCCGCATACGAGCGGATGGGCGATAACACTTACGAGGGAATTGTGCGCATCCTTTGCAAAACGGGCACATTTGAGCTGGATTGCGCCATTTTCAAGGACAAGGCGCATGCCTCGCTATGGGCGGAGCTGTACTATGCGCATGCGCTCTACAATATTCAGGATAGCAACCGTACCCGCGAGGCAGGAAGCCTTGTCAATGGCGTGAAGCTGATCGAGCTCAGCAACGGATTTGAGGCCGCGCATGAATTGGCCCTTGAAACACTCAAAAACCCACCCGCCTCCAATGAGCCTTTGCCGCCATCCTCCAGCGCAACTGCAAGGCCCGGGACAAAGCAGCTGCGAGTAGAGGTGACCGCCGTCACTGAGGATTCGGGCAAGCAATTAATTCTTTTCAGCGTGATTGGCCTTATTGCGCTTCTTGCGGTTTATGCGCTGGTGCTCCGTAAAAAGCCAGTTTCCCCCTCCCTTGATGTGCTTGGAGATAGGGGTAAGCTCGAGCGCGCGGAGGAATTGCTGCTGCAGGGAAGGATCAGCGAGAAAAGCTTCGATTACTTCAAGTCGAAGTACAAAGCAGATGCGGGCAGGGACAAAAAGGGCAAACGCCCCCCAAAGACACCCAAAGCAGGGAAGCGAAAATAGCCGCCTGTTGGATGGGCGAGGCATTAAGCCAATTTTCCAAGGCAAGGAAGCGCAAGTAGCTAATCCATTTAATGCTAGAGCGGATATTGGCCCTAAGCAGAATAACAAACCAACTAGTCGTAAAAATATCCGCTGCCGAAATCATACTCGCAAGCCTGCAGGCATGCCCCCAATCGCCAAAAGATATCCAATTATCCAGCCGCAGCAATATCCGCTTCCGCAGCCGTGATGTACCCAATCTCCCCATCCTGCACAATTGCATTGAGCGTGAGGTCGAGTGTGGAGTTGAGGGTCGAATTCAATGCAAATAATTCGAAGGTGTTTTGCGGAAGCCTTCCGCCAAGCTGCAATTCCACATCCGACTCATTTAGCAATTCCACCAAAACCTTGCGCCGGACTTCAAGTGCAATTGGGGAAACCGCCTTCCTGACCGCGTTTTCCGCCTGCTCAGAATATTCGAAGCTGAGCTCAAGGTCGGAATCCGGGATCACATATCGGCCATCCGTTATGCCTAGAGCGGCAAATTCCCTGGTGAGCGCATCATCATCAGTGAAATTGTCAAGCACCTGGACAAGCACCTGCCCATTTGCAGGGAATACGCTCCTTACGAATGAGAGCTCCCCAAGCTTGCCATAAGCCGAATCGTTCTCAGTAAGGTTCGAGATTTCAATCTCGTTTTGCGGCTCGTACTGGAACTCGGTAATGTTCACGCTGCCATTCAGCGCCGCCCTGATTTTCGTTTCACTGATAAGGGCCCGGTCCTTCCAGGCAACCTTTGCGCTGGCGGTCGATTCCTCCAAAAACCCTAAAACAATGCCCTTGGTTTGCGTGGCCTTGAACTGGATGGGCGCTTCCATTCGCGGCTCTTCGGCGGTAACAAAAGTCACGGCGCCCCCAACAGTACGGACGAAAATGAGATTGAAATCT
>Ga0209542_10008063_pt1 | contig 19805 bp, 14 predicted proteins | sample RifCSPhighO2_01_FD_184028 | JGI IMG/M metagenome (GOLD analysis project Ga0209542, IMG submission 184028) | Soil microbial communities from Rifle, Colorado - Rifle CSP2_plank highO2_0.1 (SPAdes) (version 2) | ecosystem: Environmental > Terrestrial > Deep subsurface > Rock core/Sediment ...
TATAGGTTTTAGGAATGGTGGTGGAAGCGTGAATGTATGAATTCACTCGAGTATCGGTGTAAAAGAGATTGCCAGATTCAGTGAGATTGGCGGTGTTACCAAAAAGATTGGTGGAGTAGAGATTGGTTGAACTTGCAGTGGTGGAGAAAAGATTAGTGGTGGTGGCATTGGTCGTAGTGGAATTGCCGTTCACAAGCAGATTACCTGTAATTCTCAAGTTAGAGTCTATGGTGGAACTTGCGGTTGAGAGGAAGCCCTGTAGAAAGCCGAGCGTGGTGGAAGTGGAGACGCCATAGCCGGTGACGGTGAAAGGGAAGTCTGCTCCTGAATTACCACAGCCGGTACAAGAACCGACGGTCAGAGTGCCAATATTGCCCGTTGTAGCAAAGAGATTAGTTGAACTTGCGGTAGTGGAGAAGAAGTTGGTAGTAGTGGCGGAAGTGCCAGTAGCATTACCGAAAGAAAGAGAGCTCGCGGACACCAAAGAACCAGAAAATGTTGAATTGGAAATGGAAGCGTTGGTGAAGGTTCCGCCGTCGGTGATGTTGGAAAGATTGATAGAGTTACGTTCCGCATCACTATTGCTCTGATTGGTTACATGGTAATGAATTTCAGGCACCACTGAATTAGTTCTGAAAGATTCAAAATCCGCAGTCGCGAGAGCGGGCGCGGATGTGTAAACTACAATCGGTGAGTTCGTCCCACCTTGGCGGGGCAAAATAGAATCAATTTGAAGACGAATATAATTTTCTAATTCTGTCTTGAGTTCAGATTTCAAGGACCCGAGATTGATTGAAGAAGCGGGAGTCGTCAGAGCTCGTGACGGTGGGGGTGAAGTGGCGGGAACGGTATAAGTCAGCTGCGACGGAACAAAAGGAAAAAAGAATTTACTCAAAGCAATTTGTTTGAGATGGCGTAAACTCATTCGCATTGCTTCAAATAAATTATTTATAGTGAGCATGGTCGAACTACCGAGTGAGTCGGATACAGAAACTGCGGCAAGTTGTGTACTGACTTCATCCGCGAACTTTAATGTGGCATTCGCGTAAATTTGTGCTGATTCAATCAGAAACTCTTTTGGGATATTATAAATATGTTCCAACTTGCTTCTGGTCTCAATCGCAACTCGAGGATTTGTCTTTTCAAGAGTAAAGAAGGTAACACTTATGACAAGGAGAAGCGCCATAGAGAATGCGGCAGCTCGTCCGACAAGAGCAGAAGTCCAGATAGGTTCAATGTAACGACCTTTTTTAGAAAGTTTGGGTAGCCACGGCCTATTATCATTTTCATAAGTAAAGAATAGTTTTTTAGGAAATTCGGCATTAGGCGTTAAGGTTAAAATTGGCTTCTCTATAGAAGCTGATTCAACTAATTTTTTAACCACGAGTTTTTTTACTTTCCCCAGTTGACGATTCTTTTTATGTTCGGTCAACAAGGCAAAATCGACGTACCAAGTTCTACCTATAAGTCTCCCTGGAATTTTTTTTGCCCGACAAAGCTGACCAATATAATCACTTGCGTAACCAATTTTTTTTGATGCTCGGCTAGCCGAGATATATTCTTTGCCTTCAAGAAAAATAGATAGAGCCATCAACATAAATTATATATCTCGGCAGTGGAGAAACCTATGGATATCCTGTGCAAAGTTGGGGATAACTTTGCATAAATTTTCAATTTCCAATTTTCTAATTTTCAATCAATTTCCAATGTCTAAAATGTTCAATATTTATAAATTCTAAATTGAAAATTGTAAATTTCCCGGTGAATTTCTTATCCACGGCTAAGCATTGATAAATAATACAAATTAATGTAATAGTACTTATGAGTGATTAGTAATGTTTATATAAGATTAAAGATACAAAGAAACACATCTTTTTTCTTATCCTGCAATCAGCCTATGAGATAACCTTGAACCTCCTATAGATAAAGGCATATTCTAGAAACTAACTGTTATATACCATTAGCCATACTTCCACCCCCGATTGTGATAGCAAAGACAAAGTGTGTTTGGAGATCACAAAATCAATATCAGTACCTAACTAAAAGTAACGCAAGGAAACTAAGGAAACTGGAGAAGAAATAGCAATTTTTTGATGCTCGGCTAGCCGAGATATATTCTTTGCCTTCAAGAAAAATAGATAGAGCCATCAACATAAATTATATATCTCGGCAGGAATATTTACTAAAGTAGATACCGAATTTGTGGATATTAATATACTTGTCCCTAGACAACATAAGCTACTTAGAATAAGCTGGTTTTATGATTAGAAAAGATAAATACACTATGAGAGATCTAAGGGGGGACTTCCCCTCGGAAGAAGCCTGCATAAAGTTTGTCTTTAATGCCCTTCATGACAGGAAGTGCTCTTGTGGGGGCAGATACAGGCCCTTATTCTGGACAGAGAAGAATAAACTGAAGGGTAGAAAGCAATTTCAGTGCTCCAAATGCCGCTATCAACTCTCTCCTTTAGCTAATACTATATTTCATAAATCCTCTACGCCTCTAAGCCTGTGGTTCCATGCCTTATTCATCTTTTCGAATGCCAGAAACGGCATTTCAGCCAAAGAGATAGAAAGACAGCTTGGTGTTACCTATAAGTGTGCCTACCGTATCTTGACTCAAATCAGGAGGGCCATGGCTCCAGCTCAAGAAAGACTAAATAACAAAGCTGGCCGGCATAAAAAAGGATTCAATGCTCTATTTAACTTACTATCCACATATAGACATTGATATATTATATTAATTTATGTAAGATCTATTACAAGTGATTAGTAATGTTTATATAAGATAGATATATGAAAGAAATATATTTTTCCATTAAAGAAGCTGCTGAGATTTTAGGCGTATCTACCCTTACCCTCCGTAATTGGGACAAATCGGGTAAATTCCCGGCCCAAAGACATCCCATGAACAATTATCGAGTTTATAAGCTTTCAACTTTAGAAGATGTAATTAACGACATTGAAGGAGGCACTAACAAAAGTAACGCTGAAAAGAAAATGAAAAAACTAACGATTAAGCATCTCGAGGAATAGTTCCTGAAGGATAATCGGGTTGGCTCGGCTACCCGATTTCTTCATCGCTTGGCCAACTAAAAACTGAATCGGGGCGGCAGCATTTTCTTCCAAAACTTCTTTTACTAATGTTTTCAAAACTTCCCTATCGCTTTCTTGTATCAAATTTTTCTCTACCGCAATTGTGAGTGGTTCTCCGCCCTCCGACTCAATAACTTTTAAAATCTCTTTGGCGCCACGCGAGGAAATTTCTCCCACCGAAATCATTTTAATAATATCAACTAAGTCATGGGACGGAATGGGCTTTTTTAGATCAACTATAATATAATTAGAAGCTAAAGTTATTAAACTTTCAAACTTGCCAGCTTTTGAATTTCTTAACTTCTCCGCAACCTCTTCGAGTAACCTCCCCCACTTCGGTTCTCGAACATAGATTTCTATATCACTCTCTTTTAACCCGAAGTCTTTTTTGTATCTCTCTCTCTTTTCCCATGGCAATTCCGGCATCGTCCGACGAAGCGCCTCCTGCGCGAAGTCGGGAACTTCTCCGATAAAAAGTTTGGGCAAATCGGGCTCTGGGAAATAACGATAATCATGGGCCGACTCTTTCAATCTTTGCGAGAAAGTGACTTCCTCGCTCTCGTCCCATCCTCTGGTCTCTTGCACTACTTTGTCCCCCTTCTCCAATGTTTCTATCTGACGCCTCATTTCAAATTTAATTGCTTTCTCGACGACTTTAAAAGAATTCAGGTTCTTAATTTCGACCTTTGTGCCAAGGGAATTTTCAGTTTTCAATTTTACAATTTTCAATGAATTTTCAATTTTTGAATTTTCATTGAACATTAACTCATTGGGGCTTGATTGGAAATTGGAAATTGGAAATTGGAAATTGCGGAGTGGAGCGACGCTGATATTCGCTTCAACCCGCATTTCTCCTTTTTCCATATTAGCTCCACTTATATCTAAATACCTCAAAAGAAGTTGCAATTCGCGAGCAAAATTAGCTGCCGCCTCAGCACTCTTTATTACCGGTTCCGTTACCAGTTCCATCAAAGGCACCCCCGCTCTATTGAAATCCAAAAATGAATACTTATCGTTACTTGTCCCGAGCGTAGTCGAGGGGTGAATTGATTTCGCGGTATCTTCCTCTAGATGAATACGAGTCAGCTTCACTCCTGCTAATTCACCTCCTTTTACCAGTGGATGCTTGTACTGGCTAATCTGGTAACCTTTCGGAATATCAGGGTAGAAATAGTTTTTACGGTCAAACTCTGTATAATCGGCAATTTCTCCACCAACAGCTGTTCCCAGACACAATACTCTTCGCACCGCCTCTTTGTTTATCACAGGCAAAGTACCGGGATACCCCAGACAGACTGGGCAAACATTAGTATTCGGGCGCAATTCATTGGTATCATTTCTAGAATCACAAAACATTTTTGTTTTTGTGGCTAACTCCGCATGTATTTCCAGTCCAACAGTGAGAAGATAATCATTCATGATTTAAATGTTTTCGTCAGGTATTTACCAAACTCTTTAACTAACTTGTCATCCAATATTGAGAGAGGAAACACATTAGGGCTGACACTTTTTAAAAGTTTGAGCTTCTCCTCCTTTTCTTCCTCGGTAATAGTATCCACTTTTGTCAGAACAATCACCTCCTGCTTCTTCTTCATGGTTTTATTATAAAGCTCAAGTTCATTTCGTACTACCCTATAAGCTTCAAGAGGATTATCAACTTCAGAGGAGATGCAATGGGCAAGCGCTTTAGTGCGTTCGATATGGCGCAAGAATTTGTGACCCAGACCCTTACCATTGGCTGCTCCTTCTATCAACCCGGGGATATCGGCTATTATAAGTCCATAAAAGTCTCCTAAAGCTGGCTCAAGTGTAGTAAAGGGAAAGTCACCTACTCTGGATTGAGCACTAGTGAAGACATTTAGGAGACTTGATTTGCCGGCATTTGGTAGGCCGATAATACCGAGATCGACGACTAAGAGAAGCTCAATGTGAAAATCTGCCTCTTCTCCTAGAACGCCCAAGGTAGACTCTTTCGGACGGATATTGCTTGAACCCTTAAAATGTTCATTTCCTAACCCTCCCCTACCTCCACGAAGAAGCAGAATTCTTTCTGTGTCTTTCAAAAGTTCTATCGAATATCCAGTAGAAAGATTAGTTAAACGTGAGCCAACAGGCAGTTTTATTAGAACATCCTTTCCAGTTGCGCCCTGTTTCAGGTTTTTTGCCCCATCTTCCCCACGCCCTGCCTCAAACTCTTTTACATTGCGATAAGCAGAAAGAATACCAATATCTCGTACTGCAACAGTATAGACATCTCCCCCCTTGCCTCCGTTACCACCTGAAGGACCCGCGTGATCCTTGCCCTTTTCATGTCGCCAACGTACCACGCCGTCACCGCCACGGCCGGCCTTCAAATGAATGGTCAATTCATCTATGAACATTTGTATACCTTATGCATCTAAGGCAAGCTTTGCAAGTTTAATCGCGCCTTCCTTACTCTCGGCTAATGCCATAAAAAGCCCTCTGTGACAAAATACAGCGTCTGTCACTCCAGTGATTTCTTGTAAATCTTGATCAGTTTTTCCTGCCCATTCAGCCGGAAGAGATCGGCGCGAAGTGTAACCGATGTCTGGAATCGCCCTAACGCCCCATCGACCATCATTCCTAGGATAGACAACGAACATTACCTCCAATTTCTCTGATAAAACACGCCTCCACGGTAATTCTTCTGGCAAAATAATTATTCTTTTATCAATACTCATTTCAAACGCCTCCTTAACCTTAGTTTCACTTTTAATTACCATCTTTGCTTTATTCATCTCACGGATCAAAAGATCCTTGGCAACCGTGACTAGTTCCATGAATATTTTATAAAGTTCCTCCTCACTTTCGTGAAGACTCGGTAAGAATGAATAAAAAAAATCAACGATGCTATACGCTCTAACACCCTTAAAACGGTAATCGGCGATAGCCACTCCGTTGTCGTGTGCATCCAAAGGTTGCATAAGATTAGTGTCTATTAAATCCGCTTCTTCTTTGCCGCCAGCGAGCATCTCTCCAAACTCTTTCCAAACAAGTCCGCACGAAGCGTAGGGAATACCGTTTGGCCTTTCTCCGGCGCCTCCCGGCTGATGATGATCAAAACGATTTTGGGCCGGATCGTAAACCATGCCAACATCGACAACGTAATCAGCCGCGGCAATTTGGTCTTTATCACGAGTCCGAATAACTTCAGACTCACCAACCGCCAGAAGTAAAATCGCCACAGCAAAAATGTCATCAGCTTGAAAAGAGCCGCTATGCGTTATGATTTTCATCCCGATAAATTTTATTAGCCCAAGCGAGAAGTAAAATGTAGAGTGAAATAGTGAGTGACATCAAGGGAATGGTGATGTAGCCAAAAGCCATGACATAAATCTTGGAACAGGCGCCTTCTGCGCTAGTACAGGTCAAAAAAGAGGAACCGCCTAAATAAACGTAGGATTGATAAACGGCGATAATGCCAGCCAAAACGACCGGTAGCACGACGTAATAATATGCTAATCGTTCTTTGCGCCACAAGGCCACGGCAAAAATAAAAACGGTTGGATAAATAAATATTCTCTGCCACCAACAAAGGATACACGCCTCAAATCCCATGATTTCGGAATAAAAAAGACTACCCGCTACGGCCGTGAGAGAAACTAGAAATCCGAGAACCAAACTGTGTTTGCCTATAAATAAAACCGTCTTCTTTCCCCACGATTCACGAAAAATAAATAATACAAACAATGCAACAAATACGACGTGAGAAACGAGAGCCAACGCTGGCAACAGAGATGCGATAGTATCAACCATTATTTTCCGGCAATAAACAGCCCGTCACTTCGCTTAAGCGTTCTAAAGGAAGCGTCCCGCTCTCGCGCGTTCCATTGGCAAAATCCCAAGTCGGATACCCTTTAATATCCGCATCCTGACACACCTTAAGTTGTCCACTGCCGTCGGGAGTTGAACACTCGACGCGCGGCAAAAGTCTGGCTGAACGACCAAACAAGGCCTCTTGATTCTTGCAATTGGGACACCAGAATGCGCCGTAATAAGTCGCCCCGCTTTCCTTGATACAAGAAGCAAAAGCGTCTAATTTTCCAGGCTTCGTTGGCGACATAATGAGCCAAACCACACCAGCTATTACCAGAATGGATATCGCAGACCAAATTAATATATTTGTTTTCATATGTTCATTATATCAAATTATTTCCCATGACACTTTTTATATTTTTTACCGCTGCCACAGGGACATGGATCGTTTCTGCCCACTTCGGCTTTTGGAGAAATTACCAGACGCGATGTGTCAGAAACTTCCTTTGTCTCAACCGTTACAGGAAAAGTTTTAAAAGACGCAATGGCTTCCACATTCAGGACGATAACAAATTCGGCAATTTGTCTGGCGATTGACACCTCCATATCTTTGAAAAATCTCAAACCGTCTTTCTTGTACTCAACCAATGGTTCGCGTTGGCCGTAAGCGCGCAAATTTACACTTCCTCGCAGGTATTCCATCATTTCCAAATGATCAACCCAGAATAAGTCCACGGTTTGAAGAATGACTCGCCGCAAAACTTCGAGTATTTCCGGAATGTCAAGGACCGTCTTTGACAACTTTTCATTCATCTTACTTTTCATATCCGGATCTAAGCGTTCCACTACTTCGGCTAAGTACTCTTCGATTTGAGATTGGCCTCCAACCAGGATCCTGCGGCGGCGTTCATATATAATCCTTCTCTGAAAATTAAGCACGTCGTCAAACTCTAAGACATGTTTCCTCGCATCGAAATTGAAGCCTTCTATTTTCTCTTGCGCCTTCTCAAGAGAATTGGTGATGAGCTTATTTTCTATCGGCTCGTCTTCAGGGATATTGAAGCGCCCCATCATTTTCTTGATAGTATCCACCGCGAAGATGCGCATGAGTGAATCCTCAAGAGAAACAAAAAACTGCGTCGCGCCGGGATCCCCCTGTCTGCCGGAACGCCCACGCAATTGGTTGTCTATACGCCGGGCATCGTGCCGCTCGGTACCAAGAACAAATAAGCCGCCAAGGGCCTTAACCTCCTCATACGAATCCTTGGTGCTGGGATTACCGCCAAGTTTAATATCCACTCCTCGGCCGGCCATGTTGGTGGCAATGGTCACTGCGCCATACTTCCCCGCTTGAGCGATAATTTCACCTTCCCGTTCATGATTCTTGGCATTAAGAATTTCATGTTTGATACCTTCATTCTTGAGATAGGCGGAGAGCAATTCATTGTGTTCTATAGAAACAGTACCGATGAGAACCGGCTGGCCTTTTTGGTTCAACTCTTTGACCTTTCTTGATACCGCTTTCATCTTACCGGCATGTGTTTGAAAAATAAGATCGCCATGGTCAACACGGATTACCGGTTGATGCGTTGGAATGACAAAAGTCTCAAGGCCATAAACTTTATAAAATTCTTCTTTGGAAGTAACGGCCGTGCCTGTCATACCGCTTAATTTCTGATACATTCGAAAATAATTTTGGAAAGTGACAGAAGCGTACGTGCGGCTTTCTTCTTTGATCCGCACGCCTTCCTTCGCCTCCACGGCTTGATGCAAACCTTCAGACCAGCGTCTGCCCGGTTGAAGTCGACCGGTAAAGGCATCCACAATGATTATTTCGCCATCCTTCACGACGTATTCCTTGTCTTTGTGGTATAAAGCTTTGGCCCTGACGGCCGTTTCCAGATGATGCACATATTTGACTCCCCCCTCGGCATAAATATTTTCGATGCCCAAAAGTTTTTCGGCCTTATTGATACCGTTGTCAGTCAAAGAAATCGTACGAAGTTTTTCATCCACACTAAAATCCGCGCCCTCGTTCAGTGTCAGGGCAATTTTAGCGAACTGTTCATACAGCCCTCCGGCAGCGCCCGTCTGTCCGGAGATAATGAGAGGCGTTCGCGCTTCGTCAATAAGAATGGAGTCCACTTCATCAACGATGGCGTAGTAGTGCTCTCGTTGAGAGAGATCCGTTTTATTGTAGAGCAGATTGTCACGCAAATAATCGAAGCCGAACTCATTATTGGTGCCGTAAGTGATATCAGCTTGATAGGCCTCCTTTTTAGTGGCTGGTCTTAAGAATTCATGGACCACATGAAAAGAGCCGAGTTCATCACGTTCTTCGTCTTTTTCGGAATGCGCCGGATCGTAAAGAAAAGATTCCGCGTGATTGAGCACCCCGACGGAAAGACCAAGATAATTGTAAATCTCTCCCATCCAGGCCGCATCCCGACGTGAAAGATAATCATTGACCGTTACCACATGCACCCCCTTACCAGAGAGCGCCACAAGATAGGCGGGCAAGGTCGCCACCAAAGTCTTGCCTTCTCCGGTTTTCATCTCGGCAATGCCGCCCTGGTAGAGAGCAATGCCGCCAAGAAGTTGAACGTCAAAATGTCTTTGGCCCAGAGCGCGTTTCGCCGCTTCGCGCACCACGGCGTAAGCTTCAGGTAAAAGGTCGTCTAGTTTTTCTCCTTCGCCAATGCGAATTTTAAATTTGGCTGTCTTCTCTTTCAGTTCTGCTGGCGACAGATTTTCTAACAAAGGTTCAAACGCGTTAATGCGCCCAATCAGAGGTTTCCAAGATTTCAATAATTTTTCTTCCGGATTACCGAAAAGACTCGCCAAAAACGCCATGAGAAACTTATTTTAGCACATTTTTCAAAAAAATTTCCGTCCGCGCGCGGAGAGCGGGGCTAGCTCCAAACGAATATCTTTGTGAGTGCGGCCGCTCCCCACGCACAGAAAGAAACTACAATAATTATACATTAAAAAAACGCAAAGCCCGCCAGAGGCGGGACTTACGCAGACATTCGTTCGTTTGGTGCCAAGTTTCAGCACCCACCCCCGCAGTGTAGCATATCTGGAAAATAAAACAAGTTATCCCTTTACCTGCTTTATCAATTCTTTGTATCTGTCGGTATTGGCCGGATCAAGTTTGATACGGTCGTTAAGCAAGCTCACGACCTTATCGAATCGCCCGTTTGAATGATAGGCGTTGATAATTCGGTCATCAAAAACTATTTCTCTCCCTGTCAGCTGGCTAAGCACTTCGTTCTCGACCTTTCTGTCGCCAGCATAGATCGCGCCAATCAGATAAATCACTTTGGCTTCCGTATATTCCGGCGCCAACTCATATGCTTCCCTGAAAACCTCTAGCGCCTTGAGTGGTTCTTTCTTGTTTATATAAGCGGCGCCGATTTCAAAATACACTTGTTGTTTGCCGGGTATAAGCTCCCGAGCGCGCTCAAGACTGACAAGAGCTTCATCAAGAAAACCTGTGGAAGAAAGAAAGGACCCCGTTATCAGCTGATAGCGGGCATCTTCTTTCAATTCTTCGTTCTGTGTCAGCGCGGCATCTTTGACAAAACTAAAGAACAAATTCTTTTCTTCCATCGAAATATCGCTTTGTAAAATATTGGTCGCATTGGCCAACATGTGTTCCAACACTTCCGGTCGACCAAGACGTGAAGTATTGTAGGCCTTTTGAAAATATTGAGTGGCGGCGGCCATCTTCCCGGGTGTTTGTAAGGATTTTAGAGCCTCAATCAGAAAAACGTTGGCCATAATCGGTTTAACATTGACGAAATACAGGGAGGACACAAGCAAGATGGAGACTGCCGGCAGAGCAATCATAAATCGCGAACCCGCCTCTTGGACTGGGACGGGCAGGTTTCCCGATGCCTGTCTGTGAGCAGACAATAGTACCTCACGTCGCGAGTGTATATAAGCGAGAAGAGAGAAAAAGAGAATATAACTAATGAGATGATCAAAAACGAAGAAATTGTGGAAAAAGTACGCGGCCACCAAACCGGTGAGAATAGATTTTTCGGCATAGGACCAGTTCGTCGTTTTTTTCCAAATAGAGAATAGAAGCGCCACATAGAGAAAAAGATAGGATAAAAGTCCGAGTAGCCCACCTGCTACCATCCAGTCTAAGAAAATGTTGTGCGCGCGGTCAAACCACGGCTCCAGATGAAACATTTCCGGATTGTAATGCTCTTGGAAAACATAGGTGAAATTCTCTTGCCCCCAACCAAATATTGGACGCTCTTTCAGTCCCTGAAGTGCCATAGGCCAGACATAATATCTACCTTGTCTCTTGAGATTCTCCGTACTGAGAGAAGTCAGAGAAGAAAAGCGGGAAAGAACAGGATTATTGAGTACAAAATTTGTGTTTCTCATAAAGAAGAACCCTCCAACTAAAACCACGAGTCCGATCAAAATGGCCACACTCGACTTTCTAGCGAAATCATCTTCTTTGTTCCTAATGTTGAGCACCGCTATAGTTAAAAGACCGCCAAGTAGACCGAGAATGGCTCCGCGGGTGGCGGTGTAGTATAGAACAAAGACTTGCGAGAGAATAAGCAAACCATAGACCCATCTCAAAGCAACATTTTTCCACTCCCGCCACAGGAATAGAAACGCGATAAAAATATGAAAGAGCATATAGACCGCAAGATAGATAGCGTTGCCGAGCGTGCCATCCACTCGCACCCCACCCTGATTGATCGTTTTCAACCCGATAATTTGCAGAACAGAATATAAGACCATTACAAATGAGGCCGCTAGCGAAACATTCCACCATCGCTTCCAGTCAATTTCTTTGAAGACCGATGAGACAACTACAAAGAACATCCCCAAATGCAATAAAGTAATAAAACCTTCCATGCGCTCAAAATTGGACCAAAAGCTCTTGAGAGGAGCAACGCCAAAAAGGTCTGCCAAACCTATTATGGCTAGAAAGCCGAGTATTGAATAAAGAATAAGTGATTTCTTGGGACGGTAAGCAGTATCCAAAAAAGCCAGAAGCAACCAAGCGGCAAAGACAATCTCAACAATAATCCTCCAAGCGAAGGCTTTGGTAGTAATGAAAGGAAAGAAAAAAGCGCTGGATACAGGAAATGGAATAAACGGGATTAAAAAAAGCCCCGTTAGAACTACTCCACGTAGTATTTGTTTATTCATAATCATTATCGTAACATGGTAGCAACATATGCAAAACCTGCGCAACAAGACTTACCAGCTCCTGCGCAAGAGTGAGGGGTTCTTAAAAGTCGATATGGTTTATCTAGCCAAAGGTAATTTCTGGCAAGTTTTGGGGCAAGTGGTAAATAATGCTCTTTCTCTTGCACTCATTTTTGTCTTTGCTAATTATTTACCAAAAGAGACTTACGGTCTTTACCGTTATATTCTCTCTTTGGCTGGCATACTGGCTATCTTTACATTAAGTGAGATGAATCAAGCCGTCGGACAAGCCGTTGCCTCAGGTAATGATGGCATCTTGAGAGCATCCGTTAGATATCAGCTCAAATGGAATACGCTGCAACTTTTCGCCTTCTTTGCACTAGGTACGTATTATTTTTATAACGGCAATACACCTGTGGCTCTTTCTTTATTTGTAATGGGTATTTTTTCACCGCTAGCTCAAGCTTTTAATACCTATGGCGCCTACTTGAATGGCAAGAGAGAATTTCGCCTTAACAATATCTTCAGCATTATTTCGACCGGCATATATGTCATCAGTATGATAACGGTAATTATCATAAGCGATGATATCGTCTGGTTGGTTGTGACTTATTCAATCGTCACCTTTGTGACCACTATCGCCCTCTACATTACGACTTTACGTACTTTCAAACCACCTGCCACAGAAGCTTATGATGCTCTGAAATACGGTCGGGAGTTAACATTTATAAGCTTAATCAGTCCTGTTGTTGCTCAAATAGATAAAATTATTTTAACCCACTTTTGGGGAGCCACCCAGTTAGCTCTATATTCTCTAAGCATGGCCATACCTGGCAGGGCCACATCCCTCATCAAAAGCTTGGCCGATATTGGATTTGTAAAATTTTCCACAAAAACTTCAGAGGAACTGAACAAGGTATTTTACCTAAGAATTTTTCAAGGTCTATTGATCGGAGCTATTTGCACTACTGGGTATATCATTTTGGCTCCTTATTTGTTTCAGTATCTGATACCAAAATATCTTGATGCCTTATTTTATTCGCAGTTACTTTCTGTTAGTTTTCTTGTCGCTATGCCTAATCGCTATGTCAGCCTATTGTTAGCTTCGCAGAAACTGTCCCGAGTAATCTTTATCAATAATGTAATCCAAAATGCCATCAGAATCTGTTTTTATATTGTCCTCGGTATCTGGGGAGGACTCTTCGGCCTCATCATCGCGCAAGTATCCAATTCTCTCATTTCCCTATTAACCAATATTATTGTATGGCGAATAAATAGTAAGGTCTAAAGAATTTACCGTAAAGCCTGTTCCAGTTGATCCACAACCCATTTGCTGCCATTCTTATACGGATCACCGAAGTACCTCTCTTGTAATTTTTTGAGATCTTCTTTAGATACAGTACGCGCGTTTTTTATCTTCGCTATAAGCTCGGCTGGATTTTCCGCGAAAAAAGAGTGCTCTTCATCGTATTCCTTAAGACTATAATAATCTCCCCATTTTTTCGTTCGGAAAAAAATCGGAACTCTAAACTGCAACAACCCTTCTAGAACTGCCGTACTGTAGGCCCCTACGATAACATCACATTGAGCAATGGCATCGTGGATGTCGCCACGAAGAATCTTTTCTTCGCCGATTTTCTCAAGTGTTTCTGGATAATGCCCCCTCAACCATTTTTCAAAGTCATCACGATAGGGACGAAATGTTATATGGACGGACAAACCCTTAGCCTCAACAAGCGCCCGTAAGTACGGTATCGCTTCTATAGGCGCTGTCAACTGTCCCGCGACAAAAAGAACTTTAATAGGGCCTGACTTTAAGGTCGGACCTTTGGAATCAGTATTAAGGTCCGACCTTTCTTTTCTTTCAAGTGGTCGCATAAGACCTGAAACATAGAGCTGTTTCGGAAGATACACTTTGCTATTTTCCAGATAATACTTTTTCCACCATTCGCTCCAGAGACCATATTTGTCAACGGACATCATTCCTATGTTTTTAAAGTCTGGCAAGAAGTCATAGACAGTGTAATGTCGGGAAGCAACTCCGTGCAAGATACCGACTGTTGGTATGAGATTTAACTTACAACCTAAAAAAGCATGGAAATTCCGCTCCGCAGCTGCGGTAATAAATGCTGTCTTAACACCGATTGCGCGTAAAATCCACTTCATTATCCGTATCGCCCAAACATCATCATATACATTGAGGAGATATTGAGTTGCGACCATCAATTTAAAGCGCCTCTCGACTGGCTCTTCCATGAATAGATGCGAACCGAATTGATGTTTGGCACGCCCAGACCCGCCGGAAAGAAAACTTAGGAATCGTCCAAAAAAGGCTACGGCTTCAGAATAGATAACCGGACGTCTTCTCACAATAAAAGCATGACTCAAAACCTTTTTCCAAGATTCCAGACTGCGGATAAATTCCACAAAAGGAATTTTTCTTTGGCGCAACTCTTCATAGATAAACTTCATCCTGAAATCATAGTCCTTGTACTTTGCAAATTTATCGCCGACAAATACCATGAGGCCATACCTTTTTACCATTAGTATGGATAAGCACAAAAGCGTAATAATAATTTGGAGAAAGATACCAAAAGGGAGGAGGGATGGACTTTTGAATCCAGATTCTCGCAAAATGTGCGCTTCGCATCCGTATGCTACTAGATAAGAGCAGAAGAGACTTTTGTATGATGGTTGGTATAAATATATACTCTCAAAATCTTTTAAATACTCGAGCAACTTTTTATACTGTGTCCATGGCAAACAAAAATAAAGGAAGAGACTGGTGTAATATATCCACCACAACTCGTATCCTTTATAGGTAAACGATTCTGCAAGGCGAGAACCATCCGGAAGTGTTAAGCGAGACAATTCTTCAGCAAAAGCGCTGGCCTCATGGACACTCCCGGCCTCGACAAGCGGTTCGATTGAAACAAATTTAAAACCCATCGCCTCAATGTCATGCCGCAACGATTCCTTGGCTACAATAATATTTATAATGTGCTTCGATTTTAGCCACTTCTCCGGAAGTTCTTCGCCAAAGACCACTAGAACTCGTTGTTTCCTGCTCATTTGAGATTAAGACATAGTATCACTAAAAAGAAACGACCGTCCACCTGTGTGGACGGCCTCGCAGTCACGAACTCGAGCTTACATTTAGCCATTAAAAGAACTTGTGGGTAGCCCCTGAATACCAGTTTTTATTTTAAAAAGCGCCCCTGCTAATTGCTCCTTTTTAAGTAAATCAGCTTTAGCAGTTGTAATATAAAGTTCGTCTAGATTTTCCCCTCCGAAGGCGCAGGAGCTGACTTGAGAAACGGGTAAATCTATTTTATATAAAAATTTATTGCTTTTTGGATCATAGCAAATCACAGCTCCACCACCCCACAATGCTATCCAGAGACATCCATTCGCATCAATAGTCATTCCGTCCGGAGAACCACCATCCTTATCGATAGTAACAAGAGCTTTTGAATTTCTTATTTCTCCGTTGAGTAAGTCGAAGTCAAACACTAAGATTTGTTGAGTAGGAGTGTCTATGTAATACATCTGTTTATTATCAAGACTCCAACAAATCCCATTTGAAATAGTAACTGGAGAATATTTTTTGTGGATTTGGCAACTAGTATCGAGCATATAGAGTGTGCCCTGACCTGGAGATGCATCTAAAGCCATTGTCCCTGCCCAAAATCTCCCAGCATGGTCACACTTTCCATCATTAAAACGATTACGGGGTTTGTCAGCTTCAGGATCGATAATCCCAGTGACAGTACCATTGAATCCAGATAAAAACGAGAAGCCATTTTTCATGGCCAAAATAAAACCTCCTTTTTTTCTTGGAGCAATTGCCGACACATAGTAGTCTAATTGCATTTCTTCAACTCTATCTCCTTGAAGAAAATGGCGATAGATTTTTTTCTCTAATATATCAACCCAATAAAGCGCGCCATCGTACCAGAAAGGTCCTTCTCCTAATTGTGCTCGGACTGAATTAACTATGGAGATTTCAGGATTCATGGCTTCAAAAGAATCTTTAGATGCTTAAGTGATTTATGAGCTTTCCATGCTTTTTCAAAATTTTGTAACGGCATAACGACTTGAACAAAAGGTATCATATCAAGATCAGAAAGAAGCTCTAAGGCCTTCCGGAAATCTTGGCTTTCCGCGCCGACAGAACCGATAATTACTTTTTCTTTTCCCACAATATCTTCAAAGTTATATTCCATATCACCATAAGGAAACCCCAGGAGTAAAATTGTGCTATCGACCGAACTTTCCTTTAGCACTCTTTCTAAAACATCCTTTGATCCTGTTGCTTCTATGATCACATCAAAACTATCTAAGTCACCCATCACAGCATTCGTACTATTCGCAATGTTTGGCAGAATACTCAACCGTTTGGCATCACTATCAAACAAATCAACCTTATATCCTCGAAAAACCAATGTTTGAGTACATAAATTACCGATCTGACCAGCGCCAATTACCGCAATCTTTGAACTTGATGATAACCTAGATTCAAGTCTTCTCAATGCACGCAAAACAACCGCCAAGGGTTCTGTAAGAACGGCTGTTTTTGAATCAACACTATCAGGAATCCCATGTATGGCATCTCCGGGCATCACAATAAATTTACTGTAAGCTCCGTTGAAATTAATCACACCGACCTCTTTTCTCTCCGAATCTTTTCCTCTGGAAAGAACACATTCTCCGACCACTCGCTGGCCTAATTTGAACCGCTCTTGAAATTTATTATTCGATCCGATTTTTACTATCGTTCCTGAAAACTCGTGACCCGGAACAATCGGATGGCTGGCTACACCATCGCGATAATAACCTAAGGTACCCTCATAAACCTCTATATCAGTACGGCAGACACCCACGTAATCAACTTTAATTAATATGTCTCCCGGCTTCATTTCAGGAATAGATATTCCTTCAATCTTTGCCCTGCTCTTTCCCTTAATAACGACCGCTTGATTCTCATCCAATTGGGATACATTATTATTCTGCATCTTGAAGTCGATGTCTTTACCTTGCTTCCATCCTAGGTTGCTACCCTTCCACTGGTAATAGCGGAAACGAAAAATTTCCTCCAGACGGGCAAAAGACCAGTCCGAAGAGCCGAATATATCTGCCGAAATCCGCAGTAGAAACCACCACCCGCCTAACTGCGCCTGAGGCGGATGCTGGAGACCGATCCTGACTGCGGCAATCGCCTCACGACGATAACGATTAAAAACCTGCGGCCATGTTTCGCGATGAATGTGATACACCGGCGCGTTCGGTTCATAGCGAATCAGTAAACCCCCTGACGTCACTCTGCGCGCCCAATCGATATCTTCAAGTCCGAATAAATATTCATCAAATCTTTTTTCTTCCCAGAGACTCTTTCTAATGGCGGCATTCGCGTTGTTGGCGTAATACAACGGAACTTTAGAATTGACAGCAGTCTTGCTAAAAAACCGCCAAAAATCTTTTTGCTCGGAATACTTTGAGTTCGTGTCTCCCTTTTGCCTTCCGTATACCATTGCCACGGCAGGATCTTTAAATGATGCAATGAGCTGCGATAACCATGATTTCGTCGCAGGCAGAACATGGGCTGAAACAAAAACAAGATATCTGCCACGCGCCGCCTTACAGCCAACATTGAGCGCGTAGCCGAACGTGAAATCGCGTTTTTCTATTTTTATGATCTTTACTGGATATTTTTCCGCTATTTCCAGCGTTTTGTCGGTCGAGTCAGAGTCAACGATAATAATTTCATAATCTTTATAATCCTGTTCCTCAATAGCATGCAGAAGATTACCGATGTGTTTTTCTTCATTAAGTGTTCTAATAATAATGCTAGTTTCTGGCATGACTTTTAATCAATTACCTAACTAAGTTGAAACAGAGAGACTTGACAAATTAGGTTATATATATTAGACTTATAAAAGACAGTTCTTGTATATTCTACACTAAAAACAGGAGGAAAATATGTATCAGATATTGATCGATGAACCCTTTCCGCCATACTTACAAGAAGCAATCAATCAGAGCACATATCAGCTCCACGTGTGGCATGACGATCCAAAGTTTGCGTCAGAAATCCTTCCCAACATCGAAGCCGTACTCCTCCACAGCCACTTCAAGGTGGACGGTGCACTCCTCGATCGATTGCCGAAAGTTCGGATCATCGTCTGCTTCGGCCGAGGGACTGACCACATCAAGCACGAGGATGCTCGCGTGCGAGGCATCCCCGTGGCCAGCCTGCCTCCCAATATTTTGGATGAGACTGTGGCCGATATGGCTATGGGCCTCATGTTAACAGTTGCTCGCAATATCGTGATGAGCGACCACTATGCCCGAGGACCTGAGTTCAGAGCTTTCGATCCAAGCCTCTTTGTGGGCCGCAACGTTGCGGGAAAAACTCTCGGCATCGTGGGCATGGGAAACGTCGGCTACCAAGTAGCTCGGCGTGGACACTTCGGCTTCGGCATGCCCGTTCTCTACTTCAGCCGCCACAGAAAACCGGAAGCTGATAGTATCGCGACCTATACGCCACTTTCAGATCTCCTCACACAATCCGATTTCGTGGTACTAACTCTACCCATCACCGAGAGCACTCGAAACATGATCGGCGAACAGGAACTCGCACTCATGAAGCAGAGCGCCTACCTCATCAACGTTGGTCGTGGAGGAACACTCAACCATCAAGCTCTCACCGAAGCTCTTACCACAAGAAGGATCGCTGGCGCGGCGCTCGACGTAACAGATCCGGAGCCCTTGCCACGCGATCATTCCATGCTTGCCTTGGATAATCTGGTGATCACTCCCCATATCTCGAGCGCCACAATTGAGACTCGCTCGCGGATGGGACAGATCGCCGCCGAACACCTGGAAGTAGGTCTCCGTGGCAAGCCCTTACGACATCAGTTGGTTTGAAATCAATTTGTGCATCAGAGCCCGTACGCGTGTTCACGCGTACGGGCTTCTTCTTATCTAAGTAAGTTTGGCTAATTCCTCAAGGCAATAACCAACTGTTAACTTATTGACCCTATCTCGGGCCGCGAAACTCGAGTTGGCATTGTGTGGCGCTAGAAACACGTTATCGAAAGTTCTTAAAAGACTTGTTTCAGGTAATGGTTCTACTTCAAAGACATCAAGGGCTGCGCCGGCAATCTTTTTTGACTGGAGTGCTTTGACTAATGCGGCCTCATCGACTAAAGGACCGCGTGCGGTATTGATAAGAAAGGCAGTAGGCTTCATCATTGCTAATTCTTTTTCGGCAATAATCTTATGAGAAGTAAGGTTAAGCGTACAATGCAATGAAACGAAATCCGCCTCGCGCAGAAGCACTTCTTTAGAAACAACTTCGACGCCAGTTTCTTTAACAAAATCTTCATCAATTCCGGCGATATCATAGCCCAAGATACGCACCCCAAAAACTTTGGCGCGACGAATGACAGCACGGCCGATATTACCTACTCCGATAACCCCAAGAGTACATTCGTGTAAGGCGACAGCCTCTCGCTTCTGCCATAGTCCCGCTTTCATATCTTTATCAAGAGCCACAAGTCCTCTGGCAAACATGAGCATATAACCGAGAGCAGTATCAGCCACTCCGTGGGTAAACGCGTTAGGCGTATTGCGTACCACAATCCCTAATCTTTTGGCTGCATCGAGATCAATAGCGTCAATACCTGTTCCCCATTTTGAGATTACCTTTAACTTCGGAGCCGCTTCGAGCACCCGAACGGTAAAAT
>Ga0209542_10008065_pt1 | contig 19804 bp, 25 predicted proteins | sample RifCSPhighO2_01_FD_184028 | JGI IMG/M metagenome (GOLD analysis project Ga0209542, IMG submission 184028) | Soil microbial communities from Rifle, Colorado - Rifle CSP2_plank highO2_0.1 (SPAdes) (version 2) | ecosystem: Environmental > Terrestrial > Deep subsurface > Rock core/Sediment ...
AAGTTATCACTAAGTAAAACTTTCAAGAAGCCGAGTATCTCGGCTCTTATAATCAATTTTTCGCAGAATAAATATTTGCTGGGTTCAGCTAAACCCCACATTAAAATGTGGAGATTTCTTTTTAGTTAACTAAGGAATAATCTTATATATAAAGATTATTATTTGAGGTTTTATACTTTCAAAATAAATTTTAGAAAAAAATTAGAAAAATAAAAATAAAATATAAATTTTATTTGCAATGCGGACAATTAGGAGATGCAAGCTTAAGTATTCCTATGATTACAAGCAACGCTCCAATAAAGTAATCCCAGCTTAAGATACTCCAATAGGTATTAATTAATACAAGAATACCTACAATAAGAGCCTTTGCCGCATAGCATCGGGAACACTGCCCGCCAACACATGTAGCATTCATACTTCCTTTCATTAGATTCAACAACCCCCTTTATAATTTTAATAAGATTAGTATCTATTTATAGATTTCCATCAGGGGAATTTTAAAGACTGTTAATAGAGACATAGGTAAAGATAATTCTTCCTCAAAACCACTTTCCAAGTGCTTCTTGTTTCTCTAATTCCTTGCCGAAAACACTATCAATATATCTCTTCGTTAGGTCCAGGCTTTGCTTCATATATGTAGAAAGATTATACTTATTGGCCAAGTCTAAAGATAGTTCAAGATATTTTTTAATGCCCCCCTCATGAATCGTGAAAATTATTTTGCCGTTGCATGCGCGACAAACGCCATTTAAAGGTGGCCTCCTCATTATCTCATTGCAGGAAACACATCGAAAGCCCTGCATAGAAAATTTCCTTAAATTACCCCTCATATCGCGAATAAAATGCCTCTCTATAATTAATCTTGCAGTGTCGATAGTGTCAGCTGCCCTTATTTTTTCAACCAAATTCATCTGATGTTGGACCTTCTCTTGCATTGTTGCAAGAAGTTTATAATTAGAGCAAATAACTCCATTATTAAAATCAGAGCAGTTGTGGCTAAAGCCTAAATTTATAAACGGGTCATCGCCGTCCTTCAAAACGGCCTTGCAAACTTTAATGCTCTTAACTTCTGAAGAATGCACTTTTTTCTCGGCTTTACTATAAAGCTCCAAAGGATAACCTTTCCCTAAAGGAATAAATTCTAAATCTAAAATTTGGTCATCAACTTCTCCTGCATCAATTTTTGCGTTTAAAACCAAAGGGGCATCCTGGGTTCCGCCTCTATGGCTTGGCAAATATCCTCTAGAAAAATTTAAAAGGACGTCTGTTAAAAGCATTATCGCTGCTTCATCGCCGTCACAGTCGCGCCGGATAGCAGCATGCATATATGGGCTTGCCAAAAGGGTCTGAGTTGAAGAAAAACCAATAAACCTGCAAATAACTCCTGCACAATTATGGGGGGCCATACATACCCCCATTTGCCCTATAAGATCCTCTTTAGATTTTATATTATGAAATTTTTTCAGACCATATATTTTCTCTAATTCTTCATCTACAAAGCTGCAAATTTTTAAAAAAACTTCATCTGCTTTTTCATCTGGAGATTCTAATGGAACCGGCAAAAGGATATCGTGGGGCATTATCTCTAAAATTTGATTTTCATTTTCCAAAGGATTTCCGAATATATCCTTATCATAACCAAGAGATTTTAATTTTTCAACATTAACATTTATTTCCTTTGCTTTAAAATGTGTTAAAGGAAGTTCTGTGGCATCTAACCTAATTGTTCCATCTTTATTAACCTGCAGGCCAAATTTGGCCCTTAGAATCCCTTTTGCTAAATTTTCAACAAATTTACCTTCAGAAGACATTCCTCTCACCCCTTTGATTAACAACGGCATTTCTTCTTCTTTTAATCTAAGTTTTTCTTTTGCTTTTTTTAAGTAATAATTTATATCTATGCTTCTTATAGAATAAGGGGTTCCTAATTTTTCCACACCCTCAAATTCTTTTCTAAAAGATTTTTCTTGGAGCTCAGAACAATAAAACTCCTTTTTGCATTTTTCGTCGCAAATTTCACAAAGAGGATAAATTGTTTCATGGCTACATTTTTCACAATAATATAGCGGAAAAGGGCCTTTAATTTGGCCGGCCCCGCAGGCGGTTTGAATGCTTCTTAGCCTGCCTCCTTCACTTCCCACGGAAAATAATATATTGGGGCTTCCTTGCAATTTTCTAAGCTTGGCTTTTTCTGGCCTGCCCATCCTGGCCCCAATAAACTCCCCTGCCTTATCTTTTATTTTAAATTTACTAAGAGAATTAATTATATCAAAAATAGGATTATTATCTAAATTAAGTCCAACCAAATCAAATTTCTCTTCGTTAATAATATTTTTTAATAAAAAATCATCCTCTTCTATAACAGATATATCTAAACCAAGATTAATAAGTAAAGATTTGCTGTTTTCCTCTGTTAAAACAACATGCTCTATGCTAAAATCATGCTCAAGCCCAATCAACTCCAATGCTCGTTTACCCAAAGCAAACTTTTCCTGTTCTGACGTATTGAAAGGAAGAATAATTTTACGTGATCTTATTACAGAGTTTTTTAACCATTTAATTAATCCAAAAAATTGTTCTTTAGAAATTTGGGTCCAATAAAAAGTATATTTTGGATAAAGAGGGATGTTTTTTTCAATTGATAATCTAACAGCCTCCTCAAAACTTACATTAAAAACATCTGCCAATTTATAGCTTGGATCGGCTTCTTCTAAATCCCGCCCCCACCATTCTTCAACATAACCTGGCTTGATTAAATCTGCATTTCTATTTAATAAATCGCTGAATGGAAAAAGTATATCTCCAAGATAAATAATTTCTTCTATATCCTTATAAATTTTTTTGGCCTCTTCTTTTGTTTTTATCTTTTTAACACTGCCATTGATTAATTTAACAATCGGGCCGTCGATAATATCGCAAGAAGTAATGGCGCAGCCCTTTGTCGGTTTTTCTATCTTTAATTGTGTGCCAATAGCAATAAAATTATCTGTTATCGCCATTGTTGCTGGGTGTACAGAAGCGGCGCTAAATCCCCCTGACCGAGATCTGCCATATCTAAATCTAAAAGAACCCGACATAGATGGGTGTCCAAATATTGGCCTGCCTGCAACCAAATCTTTGATATAAGTAGGAGAATCATCTAATTTTCCTTTATCCCTTTTTTCATGCAACTGAATATATTCCTCTAAAAAATCAAAGCCGCTTGATTTAATCCCCTTTTTTTTTGCTTGATTTAACAGTCTAAACCCCTTTGCAGCTTTTTGGGCAAGGGCCTCTGAAAAAATCAAGCACATTCCCCCCCTTATATAATTCGTCTCAACTCTTCCAAGATTTTTATAATTTGAAACTTCTAAATTTTCTGTAGATTCGCCGGTTATTTGGATCGGAAGATTTTTGGCCAAAAAGATTGTTTCTTCTTCTGTCGGGAAATATTGTAAATTGGCAACGCGTTCATGATAATCCCTGTTTTCGGCTATATATCTCTTAATTTCATTTTCTGTGGGATCATATTTAGCAAAACCGAACATTTCCCTTAAGTAATCAATTAATATTAAAACAACACATCCTGCAGTAGTTCCTGCGCTTCTAATTGGCCCTGAAAAATAGGCCTTAAAATATTCCTTTCCGTCAATAGTTTGCCCTAATTTTAATTCAGTAAATCCTTCTATTGGACTGGAAACAACCCCTAAAGTAACATACGAGAATCCGACCCTTATTCCTGCATCAATTGATTCTAATAATGAGGAAAATTTGCAAAATTTTTGTTTTGCGACTTCTTCGGCTATTTTAAAGACAACAGAGATATCTAATTTGCCGAATTCATCCTCAAGCTCCAAAATCCTTTTTGCAATGCCACTGCCTTGCATTTGGGGATAAATTGTGGATATTAATCCTACTACCTTTTCTGCCATATTCATGGCCAGAGGAATCTCAATTTTATCTACAGGATCAATACCCTTTGCTCTTGCAGCTTCAATAAGTGAATAAATTTCTTTTACGTCTTTCTGAAGGGTATTAAAATATTGTTTTGTTTTTTCTGAATACATTTTATTCAAAATCTAAAATTTTAACTGCTCTAGTTTTATGATTAAACATTGGAACTTTACAAAAATCAGGTTCATTGCCCATTTTTTCCTGGAATTTTGTTAAAGATTCCCAAGCAGAAGCAGAAATGGTCAAGATATTATTATAATAAGAAACTGCACTTTTGTGTGTGTGGCCAGAAACAAAAATATCTGGCACTTTTTTAATGATAAAGGGGTCGTCTATAGAAGGAAAATAAAGAGTAGAAGAGTGTGTTGGCGCCAAATGCCTATTTTTTAGAAGATAATGCATAATTTGGTCGGGGTTATGCACGGCCTTTCCGATTATTAATTTAGGAATATTATTTGCATAATAGTGATAGGAATAACCATGATACATCAAAACATCAAAGCCATTAAAACTTTTTTCTGGTTTAGACCCTATATTTACTTGACACGGGTTCCCAACCAAAAGGATATTTTTTAAGTTGTAAAGGGGCCATGCGTATTTTTCATCGAGTATTGGCTGTGGTTCCATAATCCTAACGGCGTCGTGGTTTCCCGGGGAGATAATTATTTTTATATCTTTCCTGATTTTACCTAAAAGTTCTGCTGCTTTAGAATACTGCTCTTCTACATTCTGGATAATTAGTTCCTTTTCCTGGCCGGGATAAACACCAACCCCTGCAATCAAATCCCCTATAATAAATAAATATTTTATATTATTAACTTCCGGGGTATTAGGAAATTTCCCATTTAAATAATCTATAAATTTAATTAAGTTATTTTCTAGGAAGAGTTTGCTTCCAACATGAATATCGCCTAAAAACAAAGAGTACTCTTCAACAGGGGATTTTTTTCTTTCAGAAATGGAGGATTCAGGAAAGATTATATCATTCGCAAAAACAATTTCCCTCCCACCAGAGACTTTAAAACCTAAAACACTATCTATGGCTATTTCCTCTGCTTTTTCATAAAGTTCCTTTTTTTCATGATTTATTAAGATCTTTATTTTGCCTGTTAAATCTTCTACTTCTAAAAGGAGATTTTTATTCTTAGTTACTCTTTTATCAGAAACAATTCCAATTATAGAAAAATTTTGTTTATTGCCGCTAAGTTTGTTTATGGAAATGAGGTTTGTTAACTCACAATGCTCTTGTAAAATACTTTTCATCTCATTTAAACGGCTTCTAAAATAATTAACAAAATCATTAACCTCTATTTTTTTACTAAGAGCAGGGCTGCTTGCAACAATTCTTACATCTTCAAAACTTCCTGTTAAACCCCTGGGATTGTTGGAAAAATTGTTGCCATTAAAAATTGGTTCTTTTAGAATTTTTTCGGGTTTTAGGGGGCGTGAAACTTCTCGGGATATTTCAATACTCAGCCCAAGTTTAATTTTTAATTTATCTATAGACTTCTTATTTTCTTCTGACAGCTCAAGGAAAACTTCCCCCACTCTTTCTTTATTTTTTTCAAAAGTACTTTTTGTTATAATTCTCTGACCAACACAATCTCTTATTTTTTCTATAATAACTTTAGCAGATTCTATGTCCTCTAAATCACTGAATAGGTTTAGTACCTCATTATCTAATAACAATCCTTTCTCTAAACAAAATCTTAGAAGTTCTTGAGATGTTACCATTTGGATTAAATAATTCTTATTTTAATACAGAAAACAAAAGTAAACTGCCGCGTCATCAAAAATCATTGATTTTTGAATGTATTCAGAAACCTCTTTTACAAGATTTCTGGCGTTGTGTAGCAGACAATTGCAGGGCAATTGTCTTTGTTTTCCGTCAAAAACCCCAAAACAAACCGCCTGTTTTATCTTCATGGCTGCAAAACCCGAAGAGACAGAAATTAGAAACTTCAAGAACTCTGTTCTTGATAGTCCCAAAAATTAAAAATTTTTGAGATTTCTGTGGCTGGCGGTAAAACTCAAGGAGTTTTTGATGCTGAATGGTATTAGTGATAGTTTAAAGAGTCCTCAATAATCTCTTTTGCCTTGTGTATTATATTTTTAGTAATAGCTAATTTGATTTCTCTCATCCTCCCCCATCTTCCTTTAGATATAACTTTAACATTTATGATTCCTAACATATCAAACTCCTGTATAATATCTGAAACACGTCTTTGGGTTAAAACCTCACATTTATTCTCTTCGCACAAAATTTCATATTTATTATATATATCTCCTGTGAATATAGATTCCCTTTTTTCCTTGTTCTCAGAAAGTTTTATTATAGAATATAATACCAATTGGAACTGTTTTGGTTCTGTTTTTATAACATCTAATATTTTATCCCTTTCGATTTTATCATTGGCTTCATCAAGATGCTTAAGAGAGATTTTTTTAGCGCTGCTTCTTTCTGCGAGCTCTCCCGCAACCCTCAGCAAATCTAACGCGCGTCTCGCATCCCCATGCTCTCTTGCTGCATATGCGGCACATTTTGCAATAACTCCTTCGTTAACTGCATTGTCATTAAAGGCTTTCTCAGATCTTTTATATAATATATCTTGTAGTTGGAGTGCATTATAGGGGGGGAAAACGATTTCTTCCTCACTTAAAGATGACCTAACCCTTGGATCTAAACCCTCTAAAAAAGTTAAATCATTACTAATTCCAACCAAAGTAATCTGGGACTTAGATAGTTCTGTATTTAATCTTGTTAAGTTATACAAAAAATCACTTGAGATTTTTTTAACGGTCTGGTCTATTTCATCTAAAATTAAAACTACAAGCTGTTTTTCAGAATCTACTAACTCAATAAATTTGCTGTAAACTGCTTCTGTTGGAAGGCCGGTGGTGGGAACAAACCCCCCCATTTTTTTAATAAGTTCTGCTAAGATTCTGTATTCGGTATCAGAAATCTTTTTTAGTTTGCAATTGAGATATTCTATTCTCAAGTTAAATCCAGAATTTTCTTTAAACCTCTTTAAAAGTTCGTCTTTAACATAGTTTACAGAGAGTGTTTTGCCTGTTCCTGTCTTACCATATAAAAAAAGATTGCTTGGTCTTTCTCCGCGTAAAACAGGCACTAAAATAGAAGCTATTTGTTTTATTTGATCATTTCTATGAGGGATGTCTTCTGGGTGATAATTTGCTTGGAGGATAGATTTCTCTTTGAATATATTTTTGTTCTCAAAACCGCTAAATATTTTATTTATCTCTTTTAACATCTCCTTTACCCTCAATTATTAAGCTGGGTGTATACCGACAGACACTTTAATTTCCTGTGGAAATTATACTGTTCTGGTATTGCCCCAACGAGAAAGAAAGTTATATCTATATAAACAATTATGACCACTATAAAAGAAAAACACCTAAATTTCCTGTGGAAATTGTTTTATTTTATTAATTATAAATCTACTTTCTTGTCTCACCAATATATCTTATTGGCCCGCTCTTCAAAACAAGGGGGTATATGAAACAATATATTTTGAAGAATAGATGTATAATCGGATATATATTTTTATTTATATATAATAAATAATATATTTTATATTACTTATAAAATAATATTTAATTTATAAAGTGGCTTCTGGGTTCTGGAATGTTTAGAATACTAAATGATATAATATATCCAAAAATTATTTGTCTTAATATTATAATTACTATTAATATTACTATTAATATTATGCCTCTATATATTATGATTCTATAAGACCAAATAATCTATTATAATTACTATATTATATACTATATAATATAAAATTTTATTAATAAATAATAAATCTCAAAAACTTAAAATTTCTTTTATAAACATTTCCATACGAAATCATAGGGTGTGTCTAGATAAAAACAAAATATTTTAAATTTCAACCAAGCAAAATACACTCTTTTTATTAGTTTTTATCATTCTTCGTCGTTTAATTTTGATGAAATTTCATCTTTAATAGCTATAATTATATTCTAATAAATCTATTTAATTTTACAGAAAAGTTTATAAACATTTTTTCTCTAAATTCATCATGCAAGGCGAAAAAAATACTTTTGTTGGTCTCTTGGGAAAGATGATTGTGACAAAAGAAGGAAAAAAATTAGGTTTTGTTAAGGACATAACTTTTGAAACCAGTTCTGGAGAGCTAATTAACCTTTTAGTGAAAGAGCCAACAATTCACACAAGAAACCTTAATTTAGAAAGATTTGGCAACGACCTTCTAATTCCTTATAATTCTATAATTGCAATTGGTGATTTTGTAATTGTTTCCGAAGAAGATATAATCTAAAAATTAGATAAATATTTAAAAACAATTTCTAGATAATAATTAAATGAGATTAATAGGATTTAACTTTGGAAAGATAAGTATCGAAAAAACCCAAGATAAGCTAGACGGCCTTAAAATAACAACCAACATAGATATTTCTAGTTTAGAAGAAATAAAACAAGACATTTTTAAATCAAACGAGTCTATATTAAGGGTAAAATTCAGTTATAACGTTAATTACGAGCCATCCTTGGCTAAATTAGAATTAAAAGGGGACTTAGTCGTTTCTTTAGATCCCATATTGTTAAAGAACGCATTAAAAGAATGGAAAGATAAAAAAATACCCACAGAGCTTAAAACCCCTCTTTTTAATTTAATTCTTAGAAAGTCTACTCTAAAAGCACTTGAATTAGAAGACGAATTAAATCTTCCTTTACATATACCTTTACCACAGATTAAAAAAGTAAAAAAAGGGTGAATTCTTAATTAACCCCATATCAAACAACTTATTAATCAACGATGTTTTTACTAAACAAATTTATAAAGATTAATCTAATAAATATTTTATGAAAATTTCTAAAGAAAAAAGGGAAAAAATTCTTGAACAAATACTATCTTATCTATTTATAACCTCCCCCCAATCAAAATTTACTTCTAATATTGCAAAAGAAATCGCCAGGGATGAAGAGTTTATTAAAAACCTGCTTTTAGACCTGAAACACAGGAAGTTAGTACAGGAAATAAGGAAAAATCCCCAAGGAGCAGATTATAAAAGAAGGTCTAGATGGAATTTAACAGACAGGGCATATCGAGCATACAAATCCCAACAATAAACCCCCAAAATTTAAATATGTATTTTAAATTATCTTAAACTTTTTATATTACTTAATTTTTAATTTTTAATGGATTATTTAAAGGAGTCTTTTCAAAGGGTTAAACAAGACATGCTTTTTTTACAAAATCAGATAGACGTTCTTAAAGACAATAATCAAAAAATTAATGAACAAATAAAAGAAGTTAAAGAAATATTCTTAGAAATTAATCAAAAACTAACAAATTTAAATCCAACAAATAATCAAAAAAATCCAACAAATTTTATAAATGTTCCAACACATAATATACCTAGATGGGACCTAAAACCAATAAATTTGGGTATTTCCATAGGAAATGATGGGGTTCCAACAAACAAACAAACAAACCAACAGACAGACCAACAGACAAAAAATCAACAAAAAATAGATCTTTCTCTTTCAAACAACCCCCCAAAAGACCACAATGCCTTTGACGACGCGATAAAGATAATAGAATCCTTAGATAATATTAAAAAAGATTTAAGGCTTAAATTTAAAAAATTGACCGATCAGGAGTTATTGGTGTTTTCTACCCTTTATCAACTAGAAGAAGAGTTTGGTTATACTGATTATAAAACTCTATCCAAAAGATTAAATTTAACAGAAAGCTCTATAAGAGATTATATTAGAAAGCTCTTAAAAAAAGGAATATCCATCGAAAAAATAAAAATTAATAATAAAAATATTCATTTAGTTGTTTCTAAAAATCTTAAAAAAATAGCCCCCCTAAAAACAATTTTGCAACTAAGAGATTTGTGAAATCTTTATAAATTATTCTTATTTACGAATAAATATGGATTGGAGATATTTAGCAGGATTCTTTGATGGAGAGGGAAATATCCATATTAATTTCATTAAGAATGGAAAATATTTACAGATGGTCTGCAGAATTTATAGTTCTGAGAGGTTGGTTATTGAAGAAATACAAAAATTTCTTGGTTTTGGAAAGGTTTATCAAAAAAGGAATGGAAAAAACAATATTATTTATGAATTTGTTATGTCAAAAAAAGAAAACGTAAACCATTTTCTAGAGAATATAACTGCTTTTTTAATATTAAAAAAACCCTTGGCAGAATATGTTCTTAGGAATTATAACTTTGAAAGGTCTATAAATAAAGGTTTTAATATAGAGAATTTTAGAAGCTGCATTAAAAGAAAAAATGCTGAAAAATTAAGAAAGGTTTTAAACAAAAGAGATTTGCTGTTCACCGAACAACTTTCCAACACCCCGGGTTTTTATCCTTTATGAATTTTTATAAACTACAATTTATTTTAATTCTAGTACTCACAAATAGACTTTCATATAAATTTTTTCTCACATTTTTTAGTTTTCCAATATTTTATTTTTCTATTTTTTATAAATTATTTTTATAAAAACCCTCACTTTCTCTTTTTTTATTGACTTTTTTTACTAATTTTCCTCATTTTTTTGTTATTTTTTAGATGTTTTTGTTTTTTATAACCTTCACTTTTGATTTTTTAATCATTTTAACTTTAATTTCTTCAGGTATATACATTCTTTTTTTGCCATTTTTTTCAACAATTTCTTTAATTAAATCTTCACTTTTTTGTTTTATTGAATTTATTTGTCCTCTTATAGTAGGCCTCTCTTTTCCTAACACCGCCGCCAAATCATCATAACTTAATTTCATATCGCTATTTAAAAGAATCCATAATATTGCTCTTTCTGTTACTGAAAATTGGTCTAATTTTGGTGTTTGAACACCTGTTTGAACACCTGTTTGAACAGCCAAAACAGGTGTTTGTTTTTTAAACAACAGCCTGTTTGTTTTAAACAACTGTTTGGTATTTAAATTATTAATTATAGGAAGAACATTTTTTAACCCCTCAATCTCAATTTCTATCGACGATAAAATCTCTCTTATCTCATTTAATTCTTTTTTATGTAAATTTTTTTCAGAATCGAGGTGTTTAATCCATCCTGTAACAGCAGCGATATCTTTTTTAACAAACTCAAAACTTTTTTTGGTTTCTTCTTTTATCTTATACACCTCTTTTTTTGCCCCAAAAATCCCAAAAAACATATCATATCTTATAAAACAATATTTAAAAACCTTTTCATATTCGGTAAAATAAATAATAATCTTATTAAATTAATGCAGAATTATCAAAAAATAAATAAAGTAAATTCAAGTAAATCAGCTGTTTGTTTAAAAAAAACATGGCAAACATGCCGTTTAAACACCTTTAAACAGCAATAACAAACCCCCAGAGAATTTTAAAATACCATATAATTTTTAAACTCTTCTAAAAATCCTCTTCTATAGACTATTCTATAATATACTTCAGAGATCATTTTTGCTCTCACAAGAGCATTATGGGACTTGGTTCTTCAGGCAATCCAACAGATTTTAAAATATAATCCAAATTCACACAAAATCTCTTTTCTTTTATAGGGACATTCTCTCCCACACTTAAATAATAGGCCATAGCTGTGGAATATAAATCAATAAATCTATGGCCAAAAACCAACTCAAATCCCTATTTTTCTACAACCTCTTTTAAAAATAAACAATCAAAACCAGCAATATTATGTCCTACAAGGGTAATATTTTCCATACCATTTACCCAAGAATTAAAATCTTCCAATATCCCCTTAAACTCTTTTTTATCAGAATTTTTAATATCCTTTATATCAAACCCATTGACTTCTAAGGCCTTCGGATCAATTTCTTTAAAGTCTTCTATTTTACATTCTTCATAAAATTGGTTTGTTGGATTTTTAAAATCAATAGCTCCAAGACTTAAAATTCCATGTTTTTTTGGGTCAAGGCCGCTTGTTTCAACACCTAAAAATATCATAAGATCCAAACCCCTTTTTAGAATATAAACATTTATTCTTTTTAATATATATCCAATATTTACATAAGGACACATAAGATAATAATATATTTTGTGATTAGGTAAGTTTCGGACCAATTACTCCTCTTTTTAATATCTTCACAAAGGTAACCTAAGTGCACAAACCCTGCCGAAAACTAATTAATTAGAAAAAATTACCCCCAAATAATCTTAGATTTATTTTTATAATAATCTTTAAATAATCTAGCATTTTTCAGAAATAATTGGTTTATTAAAAAGATTGTTTAATAGAAAAGAAAAAATTAAAGAGGATAATCCTAAAGAAATAATAGATAAAACAGTTATAAATAAAATGCTAGATTATTTAAGACAAAGGGATAATGGAAGAGGCTTTGAATTTTATTATCTCAATGGAAGACCTATTTATTATTGTCCAGAAAATTATGAATTAATTTCAACTGAATCATACATACATAGCCCAAATGGACTGTTTGATACAACTGTTAGTTTAATGGCCCAAAGTAAACTATAATTTAATAACTAAGCTTACCTAAGTTCACAAATCTAATTAAAAACTAATTCTACACATAAAAGCTTCGTACAATCTGTATTAGGAGTAGTCCGTTTTTTCTATATACGAACGTTGTAATTTTAAAGTTTGTATAATACTTTTTATATTAGAACATTTTTATTTTGTTAAATGATAAAAAAATGTGTCAGTTGTGGTAAAGAAAGAGAACATCAAGCAAAAGGGATGTGTGAATATTGTTATAGAAAATTTCTATGGAAACCAAAAATAATTATTTGTAAAAGATGCGGAAGAGATATGCCATCTCATGCAAAGGGGTTATGTGTGGGTTGTTATCAATTTGTTTTTCGCTTGGATGCAAACAAGGCCTTCAATCAAAGAAAGAAACATAGTTTGGATATAGAAAACTACAAAAGATTAACAAAAAGCTGTGCTATTTGTGGATTTGATAAAATAGTAGATTTGCATCATTTAGACCAAAATAGAAATAATCGAGCCGAATCCAATTTGGCGGGTTTATGCCCCAATCATCATAAGATGTTGCATGACTATAGATATAGGGAAGAAATGTTTAATCTTCTAAAACAAAAAGGATTTATTATACCCGAAGATAAAAAGTTAGAATTTAGGATTAAGGCATCAAAAGAGAAGAGTGTGAATTAAGTCACATTAATGCATAGAAAAAGAAGATTATTTTGATTTATCAATTATATTATATGCTTCTTTTACTTCTTCCCAATTTAATTGCTTTAATGGATTTAAACACCCAAAACTCCGCTAAGAAAACCCAAAAAACAATCTCAAAAGCGAAGCTTATCCACCAACAACTCCAAGTTCGTACAATTTATAAAGAAGTTCGTACAATATTATACATGCAAAAAGAGGAATTTTTGAAGAAAATAGAAACAGAACTAAAAATTTCAAAAAATTCCCCCCACACAATTAAAAACTATATTTTGGCCAATAAATTCTTATTAGATTTTTCAATAAAAAATCCTGAACAACTTACTGAGGATGATGTTAAACTTTTTATGGCAGAAAAATTAAGTGATAAATCCCCAATGTCAATCATTCTTTTTCTTTCTGCTATAAGATATTCCTACACAAATATTTTACAGAAGGATATAACTCTTGGAATAAAAAGACCAAAGAGAGACAAAAAAATTCCAGAGGTTCTGACAAAAGAAGAAATTCAAAAACTTCTCCAGGTAATTGAAAATAGAAAAAGCAGATTAATGATAAGCCTAATTTATGCTTGCGGGTTTCGTGTTTCTGAATTAGTAAATCTAAAAATAAAAGACCTAAATTTTGAAGAAAAATCTGGCTTTGTTCGTAGTGGAAAAGGCCGCAAAGACCGATTTTTTAATATCCCTAATTTTTTAATAAAAGATTTGCAAACTCAAATAAAAAATCAGCAAGAAACAAGGCAGGAATTTTTATTCACAGGTCCAAATGGAAAATTAACAGATAGGAACATTCAAAAAATAGTTAGAAAAGCGGCAAAAAAAGCAGAAATTCAAAAATCAGTCCATGTTCATACATTAAGGCATAGCTATGCAACACATCTTCTTGAAAATGGAGTTGATATTAGAATAATTCAGGAGCTTTTGGGTCATGCAGACCTATCAACAACCCAGATTTATTCTCATGTTTCAACACAACAATTAAAGAAAATTCATTCCCCATTGGATGATTTAATAAGAAAATGAAACAAAGAAACCAAATATTAAGAAAAAAAGTTTTTGAAAGGGATAATTTTACTTGTTAAAAATGTAAATTTAATGACATTTATGGAAAAGAGTTGGAAGCTCATCACATTTTACCTTTAGTTTATAATGGAAAAGATGAATTAAATAATTTAATTATTTTATGCATTAATTGTCATCATTTTGCACCAAACAATCCAAAAGAATTTGAGGAATATCTCAGGGACGAAATGACGGGTTTTTCAACAACCTTTATGAAGATATTAATTGGTATAAAAAAAGAACACCCAGAATTATTTGATAAAATGGATTAATCTTGTTTCTATTCAATCCTCAATCTGTTAAAAATTTATCTCTTCTTTATATATTTTAAAAAATAATAAAAAACAAAAATAAAAAATTAAGCTAACAATTTAACTTTAGTTTAAAATCGTCTGCTTCTATCAAAAGTTCTTCTTTGTGGTGGCCGGCTATCTTGATCCATTGGCTTAGCTTCAGAAACCTTCAGTTCTCTTCCCTGAAAATCCTTCCCATTCATTTCAGAAATTGCTTTCTTTGCTAGTTCATCATTACTAATTGTAACAAATCCAAACCCCTTGGATCTGCCAGAAAACTTGTCAGAAATAACTATAGCTTCCTCTATTTCTCCAAAAGAAGAGAAAACTTTTTTCAAATCTTCCCCATTCACATTAAAAGGCAAATTACCTACGTAAATCTTCATTTCCAATCCTCCTTATCTCTCTATAATAGACATTAGCTAAGAGATTTCTCTCTAAATATCTATTTCCCGTTATTTGGTAATTATAGTCCACAATCACCCTTTTTAATTCTTTGCACTATTCAAAAAATCAAATCTTCTGATAAACTTTATCTTTTGGACCATAATACATAAAACTTTTTTTCCTAACAATCCTTTATATTTACCTTGAATTTGCATAATATAAAATATTTTTATGTCCGAAATGTTGGGGGCGAAAACCACATGTCTCAAGAATCTTTACAAGTTCAGATTCTTGATGACCATCAAGAACCATTGGTTCTTGAGGCTTTAGCGTGTGGATGAAGCCATTTCGGAGCACAAGAAAATGCGCTGCATTTTCTGTGCAGAAAATTCCCTTTAAAGAATTTTCTTGCATCCTAAAATTCCAAACAAACTGTGGACTTTAGTCCACGATAAAATTTAAGGAATTTTTTGATGTAAATATAAAAAAGTTTTAATTAGCCTCATTATATTTTAAATAAAATAATTCTTTAGATTTTAACGGAATCCTCTTTCATTTTTTCTTTTATATGATAATATATAAAACAAGCTATTTCTCTTGCAGGACGACTCAAAAATTTTATACTTTCAAAACTAGCTGCAAATTCATCATCATAATTTTTAGGTTCACACATTTTTCTTCTAATTTCCGGGGTGTATAAATAAACTTGCTTCGCATTTTCTATAAGACCTTCAAGAAATAATCTATCTTCTATTGTTTTAACACTCTCTCTTTCTTCCTCCAATTCTTTAATAAAATCTATATACCCCTCGAGGTCAACTGTAAGAATTTCTCTATCATAACGAAACTCTATATAATTTAAATAAGTCAGGCTAATCAGAGCAGATCCAAATAAAAATCTCTTTAGCGATTTCTTTAGTGTTTCGTAAAAATCTCCATATAAATCTTCATTTCCAGGTCTAAGAGGGACATTTTTTGTTAAATATTTTTCCTTAATTTTCATTTTGTTTTAAAACTCTTTATATAATATTATAATTAGTTTTATAAGATTTTATATCTTAAGAACAATATATTATAGAAATTAAAATAAAAAGAAACATTTTTATATACCTTATTTTCATTATATATAATGAAAATGACTAAAGTTATAAAAAAAAGAGGAAAAGTTCAGGCATTTATTCCTTCCAAAATAAGACGTGCTATAGATAGCTCTGCAAGAGATGCAAAACTATCTTTGGCAAAAAGAAAAGAATTAATAAAAGAAGTTGCAGAACCAGCCATTTCTTTTTTCAAGAAAAAAAGAGTTGTTAAAACAACAGATATAAGAAGATCATTATTAAGACGTCTTAATAGAAGATCAAAACAAACATTAAGAGCTTGGAGAAAATACGATAAAGAAAGAAAAAAATAAAATGTTATTTTTATGAATAAAAATCTAACTTTTTAGCTTTTCTTTCCATTCCAAAAACATATATAATGCTTCATAGGAATTTTTTATATTTTTTAGAAATAATTTCCTAATTACTTCTTTTTTTTCAATTCCAGAAATATAATAATTAAATAATCTCTCACCTAACATATATCCTTGCTGGTACATTATAAATTCAGGATCATATTCAGATCTTGCTTCTTTAATCAATCTTTCCCATTCGCTCATATTATTATAGTTCAAAGGTAGAACATCTTGATATTTTTTATACATATTTTTTCTAGAGGGATTTATGAGCTTAGAACCAAAAAAACCAAGCATTTCTGTTAAGATCCTTTTTAAAAAATAACTTCTTATATTTCCAAAATCAAGTTTCATTTTAGAATTAACATAGTGTAAAAAATGGCTAGCCTCTTCAGAAACAACTTCCATATTATCTTTGTTTATTAGTATTACTTTAGGGTTCGTTAAAAAAACCCCTAAAGCTTCACCTTTCTTTAATTCTTTGTATTCTTCTAAATATCTTTTCTCCATACAAATTTGCTCAAACTCTAATTTTTTCCCAATCCAATATACCTCAGGATAATATGGAACATTTAAACCAATTTCTTCTGCTATTTCATCTATCGCCAAATAAGTTTCTCTTTCTATTTTTGATTGTTTTTCAAAATGTCTCATAAATTACCTAACAAATACCTCATTAAAAGATTTTATATCCTAGAATAAATTCCTACAAGCTCAGCTTTATCCAAAACATGTTCTTCCATGGCCATTTCAACATCTTGTTTTGTTGCACTCTTTTGAAGATCTAAATTTTTGTCTAACGCATAAATCTTAAAAAAATATCTGTGTTTGCTTCCTCTTGGGGGACATGGACCGCCATAACTATTCTTTCCAAAATCATTTATTCCTTGAGTCGCCCCCTCTAGAACAACCCCTCTTTAATTTCTCTTGTTTCAGCAGGTATATTAAAAACAACCCAATGAACCCATGTTTTAAATGGAGCATCAGGATCATCGACAATTAACACAATACTTTTCGTTTCTCCAGGAATCCCAGAAATATCTAAAGGAGGGTTTATATTTTCCCCATCACAAGTGTATTTTACTGGAATCTGCTGATTCTTTGTAAACCCTGTGCTTCTTAATTTCATTTCCCCCATTTGATTATTAAATATAAAATAAATTAAGATTAATAAAGCTATTATAGACAAAATTAAAATCCAGAAAGGCCTCTTTTTCATTATTTATTAAATAATTTTTGACTTATATTCTTTTTCATCAGAAAATTAATATCTCCCTTTCAATATAGATAATATTTTGTATCCTTCTTATTTTATCTCTCTTAAATCTTGTATAGGTCTCTTTGTTTATGATAATCTATATAAATAACTAACAATTTCTTAAAAGTATGGAAGAAAAAGAGTGTGTAAAATGTGGATATGTTTGTAATTCAGAAAGCCAGAATATTAAATTTGGAGCAAATCTTTGTAATGTTTGTATTAAATTCGCGCCAAATTCTGAACTAGATTTTAGAAGTTATATTCAAGAAAAAATAGACAAAAATTCAGTTAATTGTTTTAGAAAATATTCTTCCTCTTCTGGAGAGAACCAAAAAAGAGGGATGATTAAAAAAGCCTCGACAGGTAAGTTAATGTCCAGACCGCCGTTTGGATATAAATTTGATAACGGAAAAATAATTCCCGCCCAAAATTGGAGAGAAGTAGAAGAGATATTTGAAGCTTTTTTAAATAAAAATATAAGTTTAACTCAACTTGCTAAAAAACATAATTTTTCTGTAAACGGCCTTAAAAAAATTTTAACAAATTTTACTTACCTAGGCAGAGTTAAATTCAACGGACAAATACATAACGGAACTCATCAATCAATAATTTCTTCAACATTATTCAACCATGTTCAAAATAAATTAGAGCGACTTGGAATTAAAAAACAATAATCTATTATTTTAAATATATTTTAGAAATTATCAATCTTTTTATACTCTCCAGCTACAGTCTTTTTGTGGATGAAATTATTGATGTTCCAAGAGAGCTGTATGTTGGTTTTGATGAATCTAATCATGGAAAATTTCCAGAGGTTTATGTAGCTTTTTATTCTACCTCCCACGCAGATATAGAAAAAAGGTTAGGATTATCAAAAAAAAAAACCCAAATTCTCACCTCATTAAAAATTCTAAAAAAAGAGAATATACCTTTTTAGTAATGCAGGAATATGAATATAAAAAAACACCTTCAAAAAACCTTTTGGGAACAATTGCTGCTAGTTTAATGCAAGGAAAAATTAATAAAGACTTAGAAAAACTTATATTGCTGTTTGATGGAAAACTAGATAACATAAAAAGAGATAACATTAAGAGGATTATTTCAGAAACATATTCCTTAGAATATAATAATATTGCTTTAAGATATGGGGCTAGATTTGACAAAAAATATCTATTGGTTAATTTAGCTGATCAGATGGCATATTATCTTTTTAAAAACCTAGACACTGAAAATAATATAGATAATAAAAAGAGAAGGGTATTTTAACTATTTAATATAAAATTATCTCTTAGAACTTTGTCTTTTCTTTCTTGCTTTACTATCCCCTGGTTTATAAGCCTCTTTTCTTCTAACATCTGCTATAAGCAAATTCCTATCATAGGATAAATAAGTTTTTGTTAGTGTTTCAGATCCAGCAAATTTAACTATAGCCTTTGCCAGCGCCAGTCTAGCGGCCTCGATTTGGCCTTTTTCTCCACCACCTTTAATTGTTATAATAACATTAAAATTAAGTTTATCTTTACCCAAAACCGTCTCAGCTATCTTAAAGGGCTCTTCTATTCTTAATCTATCAAATAATTGTAAATTCTTATAATCCCTTCCATTTACCGTAATTTTTCCATTTCCTTCGGAAGAGATTACCGCTTTTGCAATTGCCCTTTTTCTTTTTCCAGATGTAACTATTTTAGTCATTTTTCTTCTTTATTTTGTAATTTTCTTAATTCTTTTACTTGAATAGATTTAACTTTTTTATCTCTAACAAAACTTATTTTTTTAGTTTCTTGGAATTTCTTTGGGACACCAATATAACATTTTATTTTTTTCCAGGCAACCCTCCCTCTTCCTTGTCGATAATTTGGAAGCATACCTCTTATAGCTCTTTTAACAATTTTATCTGAAGATCTAGATATTTTTGGGCCCTTTTGAATGGTTCCCATTCTTTTTCTTTTTTCTTCCAAATCCCTTTTTATAAACTCTTTTTTTCCAGTAATTATAACCTGATCACAATTGACAATTACAATTTCTTCCCCCTTAAGCGCTTCTTTAGCAGCATAACTAGCCAACCTTCCCATCACTGCATTTTTCCCCTCAATAATTTTAGTCATTACATCAACGGCGAGGATACCCAAACTTTTAAGTTTGGTGAGGAATCGCCGTCCTCCAATAAATTTAATTCTTTTGTCTGACTATTAGGAAGAGCCCGGATACTGGGCTCTTCGAAATAAACG